>Ga0209062_1000173_pt1 | contig 243304 bp, 219 predicted proteins | sample Coa_R2_2_FD_187158 | JGI IMG/M metagenome (GOLD analysis project Ga0209062, IMG submission 187158) | Surface soil microbial communities from Centralia Pennsylvania, which are recovering from an underground coalmine fire - Coalmine... | ecosystem: Environmental > Terrestrial > Soil >... | reverse complement strand
AAGAAAATGCCCAAGGTCGCCACTACACGCTCAAATCGACCTTCGGCGACGATTAACCCATTGATCCGACTCAACCCGATACTTGTGAAATCGCCAAAACTGACCTCCAACTGCGCAAGTTGGGCTAAACCGCGGCTGCGCGCATTCCGCGATGCTCATTTCAGGAAATTCAAATCGAAAAGCGGCACTAGAATCATGTGCTTGCTGGTGCCCCACTGCTTGCGAAGCTCGTGTCAAAGAGTGCGGCTTTGCATCGCAAGCTTTGGAAACGGGCACCAAAGCCTATTCACTTGTCCCGGGCATAGCGCGTCGAAGACGCGCGTAAACGCGCTGTTGACCCCGTTCCAGGCTAAGGCCTGAGCTTGGAACGATCCCGGATCAGCGGCGCAGCTTCGCTTGCGCCGCGTCCGGGAAACGATCTGGTGGATCACGCGTCAGAAATGGAACGCTGGCGCGTCTCGCTTACTTCGCGGCCTCGGTCTTCAGCGCCTGCAGGTCGGCTTCGCTGCGCAACGTCATCACCGCGATCTTTCGGCCGCGGAAGTATGGCAGCACGACCTCGGTCGGCTGCCCGTCGCGCTCGAGCAACGACACATAGCGCGGCTCGGCGCCCCGGGTCGGCAGATCGAATGCCGTCCAGGTCGATGTCTTGGGGTCATAGCGCATCACGCGGTCAGCGCCCCAGATGTTCGTCCAGGCATTGTGGTTGTGATCGACGGTCACGTGGTAGGGCTGCTGCTCGCCGGGCAGCGGCACATAAGTGACCTCGTGGGTATGGGTGTCGATGCGGGCCAGATTGGCGCCCCAGGAATCGCCGACCCACAGCACGTCTCCGTCCTTGTCGGTGCCCATGCGGCGCGGACCCTCCGCCCAGGGCAGCGGCGAGTTGAAATCGGGCTGGCTGTAGGTCGCGTAGAACTTGCGCTCGTCCGCAGTCAGCAGATCCTCCTGGGCTTTGATCGGGGCAAGCTTGATCTCCGAAGCTTTGCCGGTCGCACCATCCCCCACGCCGACCGTGTCGAGCACCATCTCGGCCCAGTAGCCGTTGCCATCGCGATCGGCGGCCGCCCCGTAGGTCACGCCGGTGCCGTTTACGGTCTTGTAGGTGACGGACTTGAACTCGGTGAAGGTCTGGGTCTTCGGATCGAAGCGCAGCGCTCCGTCCGGCGAGGACGACCAGATCATGCCCTTGCCGTCGTAATCGACCGTGGTGGCGCCGCCGGTCGGCGACATTCCGTTCGGCGGCAGGAACACGTCGATCTTCTCGGTCTTGGGATCGAGGCGGGCGATGCCGCCACGGCCCGGATTGACGTTGAACCAGATCAAGCCGTCAGGCGTGCGCGTCATGCCGTGCGCCCCGGCCGCGAGCCCGTTCGGCCCATTGATCTTGAAGAGCTTGACTTCGCCGGTCTTGGCATCGACCCGCCCGATAGTCGTGCGCTTGTTGGGGATGTTGCAGGTGAACCAAATGTTGCCGGTCAGATCGGCCCAAGAATCGTGCACGCCCCAGCCTGGGATCAGGATCGAAGGCGTGCCCATCGACCAGTCGCTGCCGTCGTTCTGCACGAAGTTTGCCGGCAGGTTGGCGTCCGGATCGAGCGGCATGTCGTATTCGCGGAACACCGCGCGAGCGGATTCGCCGGAAGGCCGCGGCTCGAGCTTCACCTGCATCGAAGTTTGTCCCGGCCCGCGGGCGCGGGCCAAATAGGCGGCCAGCTCCTTCTGGTGAAAATCGAGGATGCCGGAAGGCGGCCGCTCCTTGCCCACATAGACGCCGTAGACGTTGACATTCTTCATCAGCTCGATGATCGCGTTCCAGCCGGCTTCGTCGAAGCGGTGCTGCAGCGGGAAATTCGCCTCGTGGCAGCCGGTGCAGACCGTGCGCACGATCCGTTTCATGCGCTGATCCTCGGGCGTCGCATCCGGCAAGGCCGAGAGCACCAGGTTGCCGGGAAGCTGCTCGAAGGTGCGCTCCGCGTCATTCATCGGGGCAAGCGTGAAATCATGCTTGGAATTCGCCGCCAAATCCACCTCGCCTTTGGCGGTTGCGAAGCTCAGCGCCTGCGCCCAGACGCGATATTTGCCGCCCGGCAAAGGCGGGAAATAATAGTGGCCACTCTCATCGGTAAAGACCGTTGTGGTGATGGTGCCGCCCTCCGGCTTGGCCGAGACGGTCACGCCGCCCATCGCCTCTCCGGCGGAGGATTTGATGGTGCCGCTCAGGAGCTCGTCGGCGGCGCTCGCCGGCAAGGCGGCCGCGCAAGCAAGAAGCGCCGCGACCGCAACGCTGCTGGCCAGGGATCGCTTGAAGCGGACCCGCGTGAAGAGAGCTTGTTTTGAGAGAGCTTGTGCGTCGCGCATGATGCTTCTCCGTCTTGGTCGGCTTGTGATCAGTCAGCTTGTGAATTGTCTTGCTTGTTGCCGCCGCCCGGGGCGGGCGCCGCATCCGGCGTCGGCACGGTCTTGAGATAGGCGACGATTGCGTCGATCTGCTCGCCCGTGAAAGAGTATTTGAACCCGGGCATGCGCGGCGCACCATTGGCGATGAAGTCGTGCAACGCCTGCGCGTCGCCGCCAAGCGAGTTCTTGGAGAGGACCGGTCCGTATTGGGTGCTGGTCAACAGCGGCTTGGTGTGACAGACGCGGCAATGCTGGTCGAAAAGCTGCATCCCGGAAAGCTCTTTGGGATTGAGCGCACTGGCAGGCGCGGCCGGCTGAGCCGATGCGCTGAGAATTCCGCAGATGCTTGCGAACAGAAATAGCGGCAGGAAGGCGCGGTACGCTGGCCTCTGCATGGGGCTCTCCCGTGTTGTTCCGGCATTGTTGCGAATCGCCGGTGCTCTCGCTTTGCGCGGGTCGCATCATAGGGAATTCTCCCGATCCCCGGAAGTCTGATGCCGCCGATTTGAACTTCCTGCTCGTTTGGAGGAACAAGCCTGCTGCCGGCGGCGGCCGGCTCTCACTCCCCCGGTGAGAGGGGCGAGCTTGGGGTGGTTTGGGCTCCCCGTGCCGCCTCCCCAACACTCCCTCGCTTGCCGCGCGCTACCGGCTTTCAACCGCGCGGGCGACATAAGTTCTGGCGAGGCCGAACAGCGTCGTCGGACGCCAGCGCAGCCACAGCCATCCCATGATGGCGAAGCGGGCAAGTCGGTCCGGCAGCGTGAGCAGGCTCTCGACCACGTACCGATCCGCTGGGCTCGTCGCTGCCATGCTCAGCAGAACCGAGCGATTGATCGGCTCGGCGAGCACGGCCAGGCGCGAGCTCGAAAAGCGCCAGCGCCGGCCGAACAGCGGCGCGTACCAACTGGGAAAGACCGGGTCGCCCGCGAGCCTCTTGGTGGCGACCTCGAGCATTTCCCAAGCCGCTGTGGCGTCGAGCGCGCTGCGACGGGAGTAGCTGTCGGCAAGGACCCACCAGGTCGCGACCGCGCGCGGGGCGTAACAGAAGCCGTTGGTGAGTGCGATCTTACGCGCCAGATAGCCGTCCGCAAAAGAGCCGAGGCTATCGTCAAGTCCGCCCGCCCGCGCGATGGCTTCGCGCCGAAAGACGGAGCTTCCGGTCAAGATCCAGTTGTCGCTGCGCGCCAGCAGGCGCCGCGCCTGCTCTGCATCGACAAACCCGAGATGATGGATCGGCCTCACCGGCGGGCGGACCCCGAGACGCCGTTCGGTCGCGCCGTCGACCAGGATCGCTTCGGCGCAAAACAAGTCGGCGCCCGGATGCTGCTTCAGGGTCGTGAGCGCCAAGGAAAAGAAGTCCGGGAGGACGAAATCATCCGCGGCCGCGAGATAGACGTAGGTGCCGCGTGCCGCCGCCAAGCCGCGCTGGAGCGCCCCAACAGTGCCTTCGTTTTTTTGGTTTTCGAGCACCCGCAGGCGCGGCGAAGCCGCCGCCAAGTCCGCGATGACGGCTCGGCTGTCGTCGGTCGAGTTGTCGTCGACCACGATGACTTCGTCAGGTGGGAGCGTTTGGCTGAGGAGCGCCTTCACCGCGCGTGGGATGAGGCGCGCATGATTGTAGTTGGGCAGCACGACCGAAAGGGTGAAGTCCCCGCGCCCGGCGCCGAAGTTCGGACCTTCCATGGACACCTGCGGATCGACAATGCCAGCAATTCCACAACAGCCATGCTGCATGCGGCTGTCCAGAGTCAACGAAATCCGGAAATCGCGCTCACCATCCGGCATTTGCGGCTTGTCAAGGTGATTGCACCACAGTACCGATAGATCGGCGCCGGTAAGGCTCCGGGGAGCTCTGCGTCTGATCTACTCGCACTTGGGGCTGGTTCTCGAATACTTCCGGTGACTGTCGCAGCTGTCGGTCCTGACAGGCACGATTCGTTACGACAAGACTCGTTACGACAACAGATTCGTTGCGACACAAATGCAACATACCATCAAAAGGCAGAAGAATGGGACGCCTTCTAGATATCGTTACTCCCCTGCATAGGATGACCAAGCGGGATTATATCGGCCGCATGATGGACGATAAGGTCCACTGTATGATGAAGGCAAAGGAGTATGAGGCGGACTATTGGGACGGAGACCGCCGTTATGGTTACGGCGGCTATCGTTATATCGAGGGCCGCTGGCAGCCAGTCGCAAAGGCGCTGATCGACCTGCACGGCCTCAAAGGCAAGGTACGGATTCTCGATGTTGGATGCGGCAAGGGTTTTCTCCTGCGCGAGTTCCAGCGGTTGCTGCCGGAGGCGGAGCTGGTCGGCTTCGATATTTCGCGCCATGGACTCGGCGATGCCCACCCGGACGTGAAGGATCGCTTGTTTCGTTATCGAGCGCAAGACCGCTATCCATTCGGCGATAAATCCTTCGACCTCGTGGTCTCGCTCGGAACCTTGCATAACCTCAAAATCTTCGAGCTCGCGACCGCGCTCGAGGAGATCGAACGCGTCGGCAAGCAAAAATACATTATGGTCGAGAGTTATCGAAACGAGCGCGAGCAGTTCAACATGCAATGCTGGGCGCTTACCGCCGAGGCCTTCTACGATACCGCGTCATGGATTTGGCTCTATAATCGGTTCGGTTACACCGGTGATTATGAGTTCATATATTTTGAATAGGGCACGACGCGCATGCGACCGGTAATTTGATGCCGGCGTGAATGACCATTCAGGCTGTTGTATGCAATCAACGGATCAATCGATTGGTTGAGGCGCCTCACCCCAAAACCGCATCCACCAGATCCCAAGGGTCAGGCGGCGCGATGCCGAAGCGCTCGCTCACGACGCTCGAGTCGAGCGTGGTGTGGCGTGGGGTCGAGCCTTCGGGCAGGCCCGTTGAGCGGGCGCCGACCGCATCGATGAGCCCCGGATCGGCACCGAGGCGACCCGCAATATGCCGTGCGACATCCGCATAGGAAACGTCGCGCGGGCCTGAGAGCTGGAAAATGCCGCTGGCGCGGGCGTCGAGCAGCGCGGTGATCGCCGCGCTCGCTTGTGCGACCGGAAGCGGCGCCATTTGCAGGTCGTGAAAGGCACGGATGCGCTCGCCGCGCCGCAACGCTCCGGCCCAATCGGCGAGGAGCGGCATTCCGGGCGAAACCACCTTGGCGAAGCGCAGGATGCCGATCGGGGCGCCGCGCCGCATGTGCTCGCCGAGGCCGGCTTCGGCACGTGCTTTCTGCCGGCCATATTCGCTGACCGGGCAAGTCGGCGTCGCGGCGGCGACATGCGGGATGTTGCCGTCGAACACCTGATTGGTGGAGACGAACAAGACGTAGATGTCGCGCGCGATCAGCCGCTCGACCAGCACCAATGTCTGCGCGACATTGATGCGCGCCGAGCCGAGCGGATCGGTCGCGCAAGCCGCAAGGCGCGCTTGCGCGGCCAGGATGCAGGCCGCCGTCACATTGGCCGGAGGTTCCCAGGCGGACAGGTCGGCCGCAAGATCAAGCCGCGGCCGCGCCTCGGAAATGCGCTCGGCGCGCCGGCTGGTGGCCGCGACCTTTCGGCCGGCATCGCACATATGGCGGCGCGTCGCCGCGCCGATCTCCGAATCCCCGCCGATTACGAGAAACATGCGGCCCCCATCCACCGCCGTCCGTCAGCTCGCGCGTCTCAACTTCGCGCTTGTCAACGATGTGGCGCCACAGTACCGGTTGATCATCGGCCGATAAACCTCTCGGCCTGATCCAGCATACCGGCGACCGCCTTTGTCATAATCCTGAAAAAGGGGATTTTCAGACATGCAATGCTGAGCGCTGACCGCCAAGCCTCCCGCGATCGTGTGTCGCTGGATTTGGCGCTTTGACCGTTTCGAATATACGGGTGATCGTAGGTTCATATTCTTCGATAGCGGACGCAAATAGCATGCAAATCAAGACGGCAATTGCTGCGATCCTGTCGCAGTCGCGCCAGCCGCTCGTGGTCGACGAGATCGCATTGCCCGAGTCACTCGAGGCCGGCCAGGTGCTGGTGAAGGTGCTCTATACCACGATCTGCGGCGCGCAGATCAACGAGATCGACGCCGTGAAGGGGCCGGACAAGTTCCTGCCGCACCTTCTCGGTCACGAGGCCTCCGCGCGGGTGATCGAGATCGGGCCGGGCGTAACCAGCGTGAAGCCGGGCGATACCGTGGTGTTGCACTGGCGGCCGAGCCAGGGCATCCAGAGCAAAACTCCCGACTACAGCTGGGGCGGCCGAAAGCTCAACGCCGGCTGGGTCACGACCTTCAACGACCACGCCGTCATCTCCGAGAACCGCATGTCGGTGATTCCAGCGGATTTCGATCTCAAGGTCGCGCCTTTGTTCGGCTGCGCCGTTACCACCGCGGCGGGCGTCGTCAACAACGACGCCAAGCTCAAGATTGGCGAATCGGTTGTCATCCTTGGCGTAGGCGGGGTCGGGCTCAATCTCGTGCAGTTTGCCGCGCTGGCCGGCGGCCATCCGATAATCGCGGTCGACCTGTTGGACCACAAGCTCGACATGGCGCGCGCGCGTGGCGCCACTCACTGCATCAATGCGCAAAGAGATCCCGACGTCGCCGGCGCGGTCCGGGCCATCGTCGGCCCCAAAGGCCCCGACAAGGTGCTCGAGACCACCGGCGTCAAGAGCGTGATCGAGATGGCCTATGAGCTCACGCATGCGGACGGCACCTGCGTGCTTGTCGGCGTGCCGAGCGAGAAGGTGACGATCTATACGCTGCCCATACACTTCAACAAAGTGCTGACCGGCTCACACGGCGGTGACGCGCGGCCGCACATCGACATTCCGCGCATCATCGGGCTGATGAAGGCCGGTAAGCTATCGTTCGACGGCATCATTACACACGAATTCCCGCTCGCCGGCATCAACGATGCGCTCGACCTTGTCCGCAGCGGCAAGCCAGGGCGGGTGCTGGTCAACCTGCAGGGCGGGTGAGGGCGAGGGCTCCGGCGTGGTTCATTGAGGGTCGAATGAGCACTCAGCCCAAGCTTGCCTCGCACACCGGTCTCCGCGGCGTCGCAATTCTCTGCGTCGTGTGGGACCACTACGCAATATGGTGCGCGCCCTTTAATCCCCGAACTTGGCCATGGCCGCTCGACCATGCCTTCAACACGGGCGGCATCGGCATGTCGATTTTCTTTGCGCTGAGCGGCTTCGTCATTGCCTACAATTATCTTGGTCTCGATTGGATGAAGGCACCGGCAGCGAGCGCAGCCAATTTCGCATGGCTGCGCTTTTCGCGTCTCTACCCATGCCTCTTGGTGTTCATTGCGGTCACGGCGATTCAACCAGGCACCTTGCAGCTCGGACACCGGTATCCGCTGGTGACCGGGCTCTCGCTGATGTCGTTTCAGTCATTCTATCCGGTCAAGCTGGCCGGCGATCTCATTACCGACAACGGCTACAATCTCGCCTGGTCCATCAGCACCGAGATCGGCCTGTACGCTTTATTCGTTTTCGCGCTCGTGCTGCACGGTCAAATGAACCGGATCTTTGGCGCTGTAGCAACCAAGATTGCCGTCCTGATTGGCGGGGCCTATGTCGCGGCGGTCGCGTGGCTGTTATGGCACCCTGAGCTGGCCGCTTATCTGGCCGACAAGCTGCCGGTTGTTGGTGAGCCGCTCACGCGCGATGAGGCCGCGCGATGGCTACTTTATTGGTCTCCGTTCTGCCGATTTTACGACTTTCTTTTTGGCTGGCTTGCCGCCGCCATGATGAGAGCGAACATTTTCCAAGACGGGCGGATCGCCGGCGGCGCGACGATGTCATTTGCAATTCTTGTGACAAGGTTTATTTTTCACCCTGATGCTTATACGATGCAGTCAGAATGCGCTCCACTCTTGACGTTGATCATGGTTGTTGGCTCGCAGAGCGCGATCATTAATCGGGCGCTCTCAGCTCCATGGCTGGTCTATATCGGAGAAATTTCCTATTCCCTCTATCTCTTCCACTCCGTTGCTACCCATATGGCGTCCATCCCTCAAAGCCGCGAATTTTCATGGCCCCTGTTCGCCGGCTTCTTGGTGCTCTTCTGCCTCTGTTTGGTCCTTGCACTGAGCCTTGCGACCGGACTTTACCGTTTGATCGAAATGCCGGGTCAACGCGTTTTACGGGAGAGAAATCCGTTCCGGAAACAATAATTACAGCATTGTTTACCGATGCCGTCCAGGAGACGATCTACGAGTCGTCTAAAGTTCGCGATCGGCCTCATCAGCACCTTTAGCAATGAGGTGCCCGTGGGTGCTCGACGGCAGGACAGTACAATGAGAGCAGCATGAACGATCTCCAAAAATATGCGGAAATTCTCAGCAAAGTTGAGCCATGGAGCGGCCGCGTCCCCGCCGGGTTTGTCGTCGATTTCCTCGGGCAGGTCACGGAGAAACATTTCCCGGACTCAGCCGAATCCGCCGACTCAGGCAGCGATGGAACGGACGCTGACGTTCCGCTTCCTTGCATTGGCACCGGAGCAGATGGCGAGGATTTCTGGTTCGAGGCCGTCGACTGGTTGGTGGCTGCTCGGGAGGCGAGAGATCATTTCGTAATGATCACGCTCGGCGCGTGGAACGGTCATCAGGCCGTGGGCAGCTATCGGGCGCTGCAAAAATTAAATCCGATGCCGTGCCGGCTGGTCGCGGTTGAGCCCGTGCCTGACTTGATGGATTGGACGCGACGTCATTTTCGTCAAAATGGCATTGATCCGAACGAACATTGGCTCATCCCCATGGCGATCAGCGAGAATAACGAGCCTGTCTTTTTTACGATCGCACCTCCGGAAATGGGCCCGCAGAATTGCTTTTCGACCAACGAACTGCGGGCCCGCGAGGACTTTTACAAGCAAATTGTCAAAAGCAAGAAGGCGGAGTCTGCACTCAACGAGTTGCTGTTGCGGAACAGTACCGGCATCACCGTCCAAGGCGCTAGCGATCGCCACGGAAGGCCACTGCAGGCCGAGATCAAGCTCATAAGCGCGGTCACGTTGAGCGATGTCTTGGGACCATTTGAAGCAGTCGACTACCTCGAAGCCGATATCCAGGAATCAGAAATTGTGGTCTTTCCTCCGTTTATGGAGCTTCTGAAGCGGAAGGTTAGACGTATCCATATTGGGACGCACGGGAGGCAAGTTCATCAACGGCTACATGACTTGTTCCTACGGAATGGGTGGGAAATGATTTTCAGTTATGAGCCCGATATGATTCATCGAACAATCTTTGGTCCATTTAAGACAGGGGACGGGGTACTCACGGTGAGAAATCCAGGAATGTGAACGCAATTATATTGACGACGCAGGTGGGTGGAAGGGCGCAACGAATTTTCGGAGGTGGATCCACTATGCCGCGGCGGTCGGATCTCGCACAAGCTGCCGGCCCCATTCGACCGGCGACAACGCCGCCATGGTTGTCGCGGCAGCACAAAATGTAAGGCGCCGCCATCGAGCTGGATTTGATGCAAGGGGACGCCGATAGCTTCTTTGCTGTTTTGGCGTTAAGGTCGTGTTCTGGGGCACCCTCTCAACCAAGCGGTTTCTCGACGTTGGTACAAAATTCGCAACCTCGCCCACTCGCCAAGGTCACGCGCGACGAGGATTTCATAGGCAGAAGCACAATTGATAAGCGATGGGTCCGCAACCTTCTCGCGTCGAGTGGTTTCAAGGCCGCAGAGGCGGAATTCCGTGGTTACCCGTCGCTGTCCCTCGTCTCCGACGTCGAACGCGCCTTCCTATTTTGCCTTGTGCGTGCCTTGAAGCCTGCCGCGGTGGCCGAGATCGGCACCGCGTACTGCGGCACCAGCGAGATCATTGCGAGAGCTCTGTGGGAGAACGGTTACGGCATGCTCCATACCACCGATCCGTTCGGTGCAACGCGGTGCCCTCCGATCTTAGGCGAATGGCCATGTCAGCTGCAGGAGATCACTCGCTTTTACACCAAATCCTCGATGGATTTCTATCTGGCACTCGGTAACGCGGGAATCAAATTGGATGTCGCCTTCGTGGATGGGAACCATGATTTTGAGTTCGCCTATTTTGACATCGTGATGGCGGCGCGCCTCCTATGTCCGGGCGGGGTCATCGTTATCGACAATGCGGAGCAATCCGGCCCGTTCTATGCGGCCGCCCAATTTGTTCGAGAAAATCCAGATTGGATTGAGCTCGGCGATGCGATCGCGAGCTTCAAGCTCAGCACTCCTTTTGCGACGGAGCGCGCGACGATTCCGCACGGCGGTTTTCTCGCAATCAGATCACCCGATGGGTATGCCGTGGGAAGAGTTCCCCGCACCACGGGGCAAGTTCAAGCTCCCCCATCCATCGAGGGCTTTTCGTGCAACATCGCCAGCGAAGGTTATCGCGGCACGCTTCACTACCAGCTGATCCTGCGTGCGTTCCGGGATGAGAATCGCGAGATAGAGGAGTACCGCAGGGTGGGCCAGATGGCCCTCGACTCCGCGATGACACCGCGCGAGATCCGCCATAGACTGGATCAGCCGCTAGTTTCGCCCTTGCACCAGAGGCACGGCGACTGCACGCATACACTTGAAGCCGAGTTGGCGTGGGAAGCGGAGGAGGGGAGCACGATTCTCCTAGCGTCACCTCCGGTCGCGCTGTGAGACTAGAACGGTGATTTTCCAGAAAGACCCAATCCGCGTTCTCTGGGCGCCCTTTTGTGGCACCGATGCCTCACTGGCAAGATGCGCCTGCAGCGCTTCGGCCACTCGGCGCAGTGAAGGTCGCTCCAGGCAAGACTGTCGGCATGGATCGCCATGAGGCCGCGCCGATGGAGCGCCCCGCAGGCGTCGGCCCAGGATGATTCTTCAACGCCGCGCAGCTTCATGCCGCATAGAATTCGCGGATCTTGTCGGCCACGTAGGCTTGATCCTCACCGCCCATGAACTGATGGATCGGCAGCGACAGGATGCGCTCGGCTTGCTGCTCGGTGACCGGAAAGTCGCCGCGCCGGTAGCCTAGCGCTTTGGCGGCCGGCTGGAGATGGATCGGCACCGGATAGTGCACGGCCGTGCCGATGCCCCCCTGGGCGAGATGCGCCTGCAGCGCATCGCGCCGCTCGGCCTGGATGACGAAGACGTGGAACGTATTGAATTCTTGATTGCGGCAGGGTGGGATGAAGACCGGCACGTTCTGCAACAGCCTGCGATACATCTCGGCGTTCAGGCGGCGGCGTTCGATAATGCTGTCGAGGCGAGCAAGCCGCAGCCGCAGCAGCTCGGCCTGCAGCACGTCCATGCGCGAGACCGTGCCCCATACCTCCACCGTGTTGCGGTCGACGAGGCCGTGATTGCGCAGAAGGCGGATCGTGCGGGCGACATCGTCCCGGTTGGTCGCAACGAAGCCGGCATCGCCCGCCGCGTTTAGATTCTTGAGCGGATGGCCGGAGAAGCACGCAATGGTGCCGAAACTGCCGGCCTGCCGTTCCTCGTAGCGCGAGCCGATCGACTGCGCCGCATCCTCGATGACGGCGAGGCCGTGGCGCGCCGCAATTTCCATGATGGGGCGCATGTCGGCGACGCGGCCGGTGAGATGCACCGGCATGATCGCTCGGGTCGCCGGCGTTACGGCGGCCGCGATCGCATCGGGATCGATGTTCTGATCGTCGCGCACGTCGGCAAAGACCGGCTTGGCCCCGACCGCGACGATGGCGGCCGTCGAGGCGACGAAAGAGTTCGGCGGCGTGATGACCTCGTCCCCCGGACCGAGCCCGAGCGCGCGCATGCCGAGGATCAGTGCATCCGTCCCGGAGTTGAGCGCAACCACATGCCGAACCCCGATATAGGCGGCAAGCTCGGCTTCGAGCGCGTCCACCGCAGCGCCGCCGACAAACTCGCCGCGCGCGAAGACGCGCTCGACGAGTGCGGTGATCTCAGCGCGCTCTTCGTCGAACTGTGCGGCGAAGTTCACATAGGGGACCTGACGCGCCGGCTGAGCCATGATCAGCGCCTCGCATAAAACCCGCGCACCGTCTCGATCACATGGTCGAGCTGGTCGCGCGCCAGATGCTGGTCGCAGGGAAGCGAGATGATCTCGCGCGCGTGCCGGTCGGTCACGGGGAAATCACCCGGCTTGTAGCCGAAGTGCTGCAGGCCCTTCTGCAGATAGAGCGGGATAGGGTAGTGGATCTTCGCCTCGACGCCGTTCGCAAGACAGTGCTCGAACAAGGCGTCTCGATCCTGAGCGAACACAATGTAGATGTGAAACACGCGCCGGCAGTCGGCCTGGCGAGGAGGAATCCTGATCTGCGGGATGTTTGCAAAGGCGGCGTCGTAATAGGATGCGTTCTCGATCCGCTTCTCCGTGATGTCCTGCACCTGGCGGATGAGCCAATTGCCGACGATCGCCTGCACCGAATCGAGGCGGCTGTTGTAGCCGAGGATATCGATCTCGTCGCGGTTGGCGAGGCCGTGGTTGCGCAGGAGCCGCAGCCGCTCGGCGATGCCGTCGTCATTGGTGACGATCACGCCGCCGTCCGCCCATACGTTGAGATTCTTCAAGGGGTGCAGCGAGAAGCCGCCGGCCGCCCCGAACGTGCCGGCGCGCCGGCCCTCGATGTCAGCCAAAATGCCCTGGCATGCGTCTTCGACCACCTGCAGGCCGTGCTTCTGCGCAATCGGCATCAATTTGCGCATGTCCGTCATATAGCCGGTGAGGTGCACCGGCATGAGCGCCTTGGTGCGCGGCGAGATTGCGCTCTCGACCTGGTCGACATTCATGCAGAAGGTGTCGTCGCAGTCGACGAACACCGGCCGTGCCCCGGTCTCGTTGATGGCGCCGACGGTCGCGATGAAGGTATTGGCGGTCGTGATGACCTCGTCGCCGTAGCCGACACCTACCGCCTTGAGGGAAAGCTTGAGGGAATCGGTCCCGGAGCCGACCCCAATCGCATGTTTTGTCCCGATCAGGTCGGCGAAGCGGCGCTCGAACTCGGCGACCGGCTTGCCGAGGGTGAAATCGCCGGTCGGCACGAAGCGACGCAGCTCGTCCAGGATTTCGGTCGGATCGGCGAATTGCTGCGGCAGATAGGAATAGCGGACTTTGTACTTGGACATGTGAGAAGCGGTCAGGTCGGCTGCAGTGACGGTTGGCGGCGGTAGGGTTGAGCCACGAAGCTGTGGACCGCGGCTGCGATCCCGTCGGGGTCGAGGCCGTAGTGCTTGAGAAGCCCGTCTTGCGAGCCGTAACGATGGGTGAAGCGGTCAGGCAAGCCGAGGCGAAGCACGGGTTTCGATGCGCGCAGCCGCTCGCTCAAGCACTCGAGCACGGCTGAGCCCAAACCGCCGATGCGGGTATGCTCCTCGACCGTGACGACCGCCTCGACTCCACCGGCCAGATCCGCGAGCGTGTCCGCATCAAGCGGCTTCACAGTATGAAAATGTGCGACCCCGCAAGCGATGCCGCGCCCCGCCAAGAGCTTGGCAGCGCCAAGCACATGGTGGACCATGATGCCGGTGGTGACGATCAGCACCTGGCCGGGATCGCGTTTCACGATCGCCTTGCCGATCTGGAAGCCTTCCTCCGCGCGCGAGGTCACCGGGTCGCCGCCCTTGCCGAGGCGGATGTAGATCGGGTGCGGCCAGTCGAGTGTCTGCTCCATGAAGCGGTTCATCTCCGGCGCGTCGGTCGGGCACACGATGGTCATGTCGGGCAGAGCCCGCATGATCGCGATGTCCTCCATGGCGACGTGGGTCGGCCCGAGCGGCGCATAGACGAGGCCGCCGCCATTGCCGATCAGGCGCACCGGCAGGTCGTGCAGGCAGAGATCGACGGCGACCTGCTCGAAACAGCGGCGCGTGATGAAGGTCGCGATGGTGTTCACGTAAGGAATGTAGCCCTCGAACGCCATGCCGGCCGACATGCCGATCACGTGCGCTTCCGAGATCCCTTCAATGAAGAAGCGCTCGGGAATTTCCTTGCGCATCGGCTCGAGCGTTCCGGGCCCCGGATCGGAGCCGATATATACCACGCGTGGATCGCGCCGCGCGAGTGCATGCACCATGTCGAGGCAGGCTTTGCGCATGGTCAGGCCTCGCCCAATGCGGCGCGGATCGAGACGAGCTCGCCGGCGCTCAGCTTGTTCTTGTGATGCCAATCGGCGTTATGCTCGGCGTCCGGCACACCCTTGCCCTTGACGGTGTGGCAGATTAAGGCGCTCGGCCGGCCGGCCTCAAAGGGCAGGGAAGCAAGCTTTTTGCGCAGCGCCGCCACGTCATGTCCATCGACCTCGGCCGCGGCGAAACCGAAGCTCTCCCATTTGTCGAGCAGGGGCTCGAGCTCGAGCACCGTCGACACCGGCCCGTAGGACTGAAATTTGTTGTAATCGATAATCGCCGTGAGGCTGTCGAGCCGGTGCTTGCTCGCCGACATCGCTGCTTCCCATACCGCGCCTTCGTCGAGCTCTCCGTCGCCCAGCACCACGAAGACGCGGGCCGCACTCTTGCGCATCCGGTTTGCGATCGCCATGCCGACGCCGATCGCGAGCCCGTGCCCGAGGGCACCGGTTGACGCCTCGACGCCCGGCACCATGTCGCGTTCGGGATGGCCGCCGAGGATGCTGTCATGGGCGCAGAATGTTGAAAGCACGTCCGCAGAGAAGAAGCCTTTGTCGGCGAGGATCGCGTAGAGGGCAAGGCAGCCGTGGCCCTTGCTGAGGATGCAGCGGTCGCGTTCCGGCCAGCGTGGCTCCTGCGGGCGCACCCGCAAGACGTCGTCATAGAGCACGCGCATGATCTCGATGAGCGAGAGTGCCGGCCCGAGATGGCCGCGGCCGGCCGATACGACAGCCTCGACCACGGTCCGGCGCAGCGTCTTCGACCGCGCGTCAAGTGGCGGCGTGGCGGTCTTGAGATCGAGTGCGGCTGACGTCATCCGAAACTCCGCGAAAACATGTCTCGCGCCTTCTGTAATTGCCTCGCTTGAACAGCCTTACGGTCATCCCCCTGGCCGGCAATCGCTCTGCGAATCCAGCGCTCGGGCAGGAATTCATTGAGCAGGATGAGGCACCAGATCAGGACCATCGATGGGAATAGCAGGTCGATCCGAAAGGACAAGCCGCTATCGATCGGCGCGAGCGCAGCCTCGACCTTCGCCCGATAGCGTTGCGCCAGCTCTGTCGGCAGCGCCATGCCGGGATGCAGCATGACGTCCGCAATGGCTTTGGCGGGATCATCCCAACCGAAATACTCAAAATCCACGAATGCGAGCCTTCCGCAGGGCCGCCGCAACGCATTGTGGAACCCGAAATCGGAAGGGCTCAGCACCAGGAGGGAGCGCGGCAGCGGTGTCGCGAAAGCTGTTCCGCCGGCATCGCTCGCGCTGCGCAGGCGCTCGATCGCAGCGGCCGCGGCCGGAACGACTTGTGCGGCCATGAAAGCGGCAACTTCCGTTCCGGGTGAAACGACTTGGCCCAGCCGATCGAGACGGTCGGTGAGCTGGTCCGCGACCATCGCGGGCGAAATGCAGGCCGCCGACGCGGCGGGTATTTGGTCGGCGCCGTCGCGCTCGCGCAACTCCTGCAGCCGGATGAAGAAGCGGGCCAATTCATCGACGTCGGCTGCGCTGATCCGCTCGGGCGGAGTGCCATCGATCCATGCATATGCGGCGCAGCCCGCCGCGCGATCGCAGGCGAGCGGACGAGGAACATCCTCGATGCCCTCGCGGTGCAGGAAGGACAGGGTGGCGAACTCCTGGCCCAGCCGGTCGCGTGGATCTTCGCTCTGCGGCGGATAGAGCTTGAGTGCTGCACGCGTGCCATTGCCGGCCAGGAGAAAAAGCCGATTATTGCCGCCGCGCCGCACCGGCGTCGCCGAGACGACGGGCCAGCCAACGAGGCGCGAGCCGACCGCCGTGATGTCGTCGAAACTGGCGACGAGCTCCTGCAGACTAACCACGCTACTCATCGAACACGACCTCGGCGATTTCCCACCACGTCGCACAGACGGCCATATCGGGTGCCGCGCCGCCGGAGCCGAACAGCACGCGGGTGACGCCGGGCGGAAATGCCGGATCGGCCAGCACCTCGGCCAAGTCATCGATGAAGTGCGTGCAGCCAAGCGCGGCGATGCGCGCCAGCTTCTCCGCCCGCGTCGCTTCGAAGAACACGTTCTGGCGCGGCACTGCGCAGCCATCGGGGGCAAAGAAGCCACGCGCCTCCATCCAACCGAGTGCAGCCTGGCGAAGGTTGACGCGGTCCGGGTCGTGTTGCCCGAGCTCGGTCTTGTGGCTGACGATGAAAACCTCACACTGCGTCTCGCGGCAGCGGCGCAGGAATGCGCTCACGCCGTCGAACATCACGGCGGCGCCGATTGCCTTTCCGTAGACATGGCCCTGCAGCCGCTGCCAGGCGAGCTCGCCTTCCGGCAAAAGGCGGATCGCATCGCGCACCGCCTGCTTGGTGCCGATAAAACCGCGGTCCAGCAGCCCGTGCTCCTGCGCGGCGGCGCAAAAGACCTCGTCATAGCCGATCAGCGTGTTGTCGAAATCGATGCCGATGCGCAGGCTTCGCGCCGGTGAGCGGGCGATCCGGCCGCGGGATTGCAATCGTGCGGGGCTTTCAGACATCGCCCGCAAGGGCCGGGCGCTTGACCGGCGCCGGCTCCCCCCACCAGCTCGCCCAATAGGGACGAGGCTCATCCTGATCGAACACCGGCCGGCGCGGCCATCTGCGTGCGCCGAACACAATCGAGGCCGACGAAAAGGTTTTGTAGGTTTTGGCCGAATCCGTCCGGCTGCGCGCGGCCGCTTTGTTCGCGAGATAGCTTGCCAGCGCAAGCAGGGCGGCCGGCACGGCCAGCAAAGGTGCGAAGTAGGGATGCGCGAGCACCACGTTGTTGAGCCAGACCAGATATCCCAGCACCCATGCCCGCCAGCGAGTGAGGGGCACCAGGCGGGTCCAAACCATGCAATTCTGCACGTCCGCGAATTGGCTGGACCAGCAGGCGAAATCCTTGGCGAATCCTTCATCCATGTCATTGGCGCGGCCATTGATGACCGAAAGCAGCAGCAAGCCGTCCTCGGCCAACAGCGGCATGACGCGGTCGACCAGCTTGCCGCACAGCTTGAGCTCGCCCTCGCTGATGAGCACGATCGCGCTCTGAAATTCCCGTTCCCGCGCCGCATAGCCCGCGCGGTCGAGATCCGTGAGCTCGCGCGTCTGCAGCACCTTGGTGTCGGTCGCGATCTGCGACAGCCAGCTGCGCAAGTACACCGTGTTGTTGCCCACGATCAAAAGCGTGCCATGCGTCTTCGCCAGCATGATCTTCAATTGCTCGCCGAGATCGCGGTAGTCCGGCCAGCGCGGATGCCAGGGGCGTACGAAGGGAGGCCGGCCGAAAAGGACGACGCGCAGCTCCCAGATGGCGCGCTGCAGGCTCCACGGGGAGGCCACATCCGTTGCGGCAATCGCTGCTCCCGGATTGGGCTGCAATCGCTTGAGTGCCCAGCGATGCGCCGCCATGGCGCCGACCCAGTAGTGATGCCCGCGATGCGGCTGTGGGGCCGGGCTGAGCCGCGCCGACACCAGCTCCACGAAACGGTCCGCTTCTGCGATCACCTCGGGCAAAGCGGCCGGAAGGTCCTCGGCATGGAACACCAAGGTCGAATGCGCATTCTGCCGGTGCTGTGCGGTCGTCCATTCGGAAAGTGTAAGCGCCAGGTACGCCGGCTCGACCGCGCCCATCCGCAACAGTGAGCGCTCGTGGTCGCGCGGCTGCATCTCAACGACCAGATATTCGTCCGAATCGGTCAGCGTATCGACCGCGCCGGAGGGGCACATTTCCGGGATGAAGGAATAGTCGCAGGAGGACCCGATGACGAAATCCGCGCGCTCGGGCCGGATGCAGATCATGTGCATCAGATAGAACCGCCCGATCAGCGTGCTTCGGTCCACCCGCCAGAACAGCCGGTTGCTGTGTGCGGCGTGCGACAGCGGAAAGTCCACCGTGTTGGCGACCGTCATCGGGTGCAGGTGCTCGAGCGCCCAGCCCATCAGGTCGCGTGATTTGATGGTGAGTGCGCGTCCGGTGCCGGCAAAGCGAAGGTGGAATCCGGGCGCCGCGTCCTCCTGGACCACCTGGAAATTTCCGGCGAGGACACCGCTTGCGCCGGCAAGCACGCGTGCCACCGCATTGCGCAGCGAGCCGTCGGCCATGAGGTAGTCCGAGACCAGGAAGATGAAGCAGGTGTCGGTGAGGTCGGCGCCTTCCGCCCGCACCGCGCGCTCGAAGGCGAGCGTGATAGTGGTGGAATAGTTGTCGCCGGTGATCAGGTCGTCGATCACCTCGATCTTGGTCGGGCAGGTCGCCGCAAGCGCCTGATAGCCGGGATGCGCCAAGAGGCGGTCGGCATCGTCCGAGCTCGTGAGCAGCACGAAGCGCGTGGGCAGCATGCCGGCCACTGCCGGCAGGTTGCCGGGCGCCAGCAGGGTCGGCAGCGAGAAATCGAGGAACTGCTTGACGTACCGATAGCCCCAGACCGGCAGCAGCACGCGCACACTACGTGCAGGCGTTCGCGGAGCCTCGCCCGCCGCGAATTCGGTATTTGCACCGAAGCCGTCCGTCACACCAGCCGCCGGTTCTGCATTCGCCTGATATTGTAGTAGCGGTCGTCGCCCATGGGATCCGGCACCTTGCCGGCGCGAAACGCGTCGCGCAGGTCGACGACCGCGTCCTCGACGCTGCGCTTGGCGACGAAGCCGAGATCGCGCCGGATCCGTTCCGACGATACATGATATGAGCGATGATCGTCGGTCGGCGTGACCACGATCTCGACCTCGGTGCCGATCTTCGCCCGCACCTTCTCGGCGATCTCCATGACCTTGAGATTGTGGTAGCCCGCGTTCCAGATCTTGCCGTCGACTGCGGCATCAGGCGCTTCGAGCAGCCGCAAATAGAGATCCGTCATGTCCTCGATATGCAGGTTCGGCCGCAGCTGCTCCCCGCCGAACACCGTGATCCTGCCGTTGTTGATCGCAAGGTTGGTCAGGATGTTGACGGTGAGGTCGAGCCGCAGGCGGGGCGCATAGCCGCAGACCGTGGCGGGCCGCAGGATGACGGTGTTGAAGCCAGGCTCGCGCTCTTCCAGGAGCACCTCTTCGCACATGGCCTTGAACCGGGAATAGTCGGTAAGCGGCTGCAGGGCCAAGTCCTCGTGCACATCCTGTTCCTGCTTGATGCCGTAGACCGACGAGGAAGAGGCATAGATGAAGCGGCGCACGCCGGCTTCCTTGCTTGCGCGCACCAGCGGGCGGAAGCAATCGAAGTTGATGGAGCGGCCGAGCTGCGGATCCAGGTCGAAGGAAGGATCATTGGAAATGCAGGCGAGATGGATGACGGCATCGCAGCCCGCAACCGCACGCGCCACGTCCTCGGAATTGCGCAGGTCGCCCCTGATCTCCGTGAGCAACGGGTGGCCTCGATAGTCGCCGAGGACATCGCCATAGATGTAGAGATCGAGAACCGTGACCGCATAGCCCGCCGCCAGCAGCTTCGGCACCAGGCACGATCCCACATAGCCGGCGCCGCCGGTGACCAGAATGCGATTGAAGCGCTTGTTGGTCTCGCTCACGTCGAGGGCCCTCTTACTCTTCTTGGTTCTTCTTCGCTGCTTTTTGTCTTGTTGTTCTAGTGCGTTCTTCCGCGGATCGCCCCCGCGTGCCGGGTAGGGGCATCGCATATGGCGTGCGGCATCCTCCACCTCTCCCCGCTCGCGGGGAGAGGTCGGATCGCAAAGCGATCCGGGTGAGGGGGCCTTGCCGCGAATCTCAGCGTCAACGTGTCGTGGAAAAGCCCCCTCACCCCGACCCTCTCCCCGCAAGCGGGGAGAGGGAGAAGAAGCGCCATGCCCTTACAAACGGCCATATGCGATAGCCCTGGCGTGCGGGGGAGGGTCAACGGTTGGGGCTTGTTCGGTGGCACGTGACTACTTAAGCAGGGCCGTGATGCCCTTGATCACCGCGGATTTCTCCACAGATTGCCGGTGACCGATGATCTCAACCTTGAGCGCGCCCACAACGTTGCCGATGAAGCCGACGCGGTCCATCGCTCCGCCGGCCGCAACCAGGGGCGCGGTCACGGCCAGGAAAGCATCTCCCGCCCCTACGGTGTCAACCACCTTGCGGGCGACCGCCGGGATCGTATGCACGAGGCCGTCGCGCTCGAGCGTGACGCAGCCGTGCTTGCCGTGCGTTATGATGATCTTCCCGCATTCGATGTGCTCACCGTCGAGCAGACGATGCGCGACGGCGCCGATCTCCGATACCCGGTCGCTCAGCGCCAGGCGGGCCTCCGGTGCGTCGATGCACACATAGTCGGCGCGCGGATACTTGGTGATGAGATTGTACCCCATATTGGCGCTGTTGCTTTGCGTATTGACCGCGAGGAAGGGGGCGCGCGCGACCAGGTCGCGGATCGCATTGGGCCCGAGCAGGCCGTGGCCGAAATCGGTCGCGATCACCACGTCGGCGGCCGGCGCCAGCTCGGCGATGTGACGCCCGAGCTCCTGCTCGAGGTCGTGCGTCAGCGGCTCGTCGTTCATCTCGTAGACTTCAAACAGCTTGCGCATCTGCGAGGGATCGACAAAACGCCGCTTCAACGTGGTGGGGGCGCCCGGCCGGACGATCGCATGCAGCCGCACGTTCGGCCGCAAGCTGCGGCGTATCAAGTCCTCATGCTCGTTGAGCGAGCCCAGCGCCGTGATGACATCGACCTGGCGGCAGAACGAGGCCACGTGATTGGCCGCCGCAAATACGCCGCCGGCAAACAGCTCGTGGTCCTGGTAGCGCGCCGCGATCACGCTTTCCTTGGGTGGCTTTCCCATCGGCAGCACGTACCGGTATTCGTCCATGATGGCGTCGCCGACCAGCACGACCCGATAGTCGCGCACGCGCTCGATCAGATCGATCATCTGGGCGAGCCCGCCATCGTCGCGCAGCGTGTTGAGGTGCTGCCGGATCAGCGGCTCGAATACGTTGAAGTGGCGATTGATCAGCTCGGTCGAGCTGAACACGACCTCATCCGTGAAGTGGATGCGGCCGCCGTGCCGCTCGACCGCCTCCCGCTCCGCCACGATCTTGCCGGTCACGTCGCCTTCTGGGTTCTGATAGTCCTTGCCCTTGACGTAGACGTCCGGCCGCAGCGCGGTGATGGCGCCGACCGCGTCCGGCTCCGGATTGATCGCCACCCAGTCGATATACTGCAGGTTCGCGAGCATTTCGGCCCGCAGCGCCTCGCCAAACACCGGCCGCCCCGGCCCCTTGTTGACGAACCGGTCGGCGGTCAGCGTCACGACCAGGACATCGCCCTGTGCGCGGGCCGCCTCGAGGTGGCGGACGTGGCCGACGTGGAGCAGGTCGAAGGCGCCGTGCGCCTGCACGATGCGCTTGCCCGAGCGGCGCACCCATTCCAGGATCGTGGCCAGCTCGGCGACCGTGCGGACCTTGTCGCGCGGCGTCGCATTTGTTGCCCAATTCGCCCGCGTAAGCGGAACTACGTTTGCGTCCATGATGCCGCGCCCCCGATTTTTGCCTTTGCACCATCCCCAAGTGCGCCATCCCCAAGAAAGCGGAACCAGTCGGCGGTCGCATCCGCGATCCGCGCCTCGGTCCAGACCGGCGCATCGCGCCAGTGCTCGATGTTCTCGCGCATGATGCGGACGCCGTCCGCGAACCCCACCTTCGGTCCCCAGCCCAGCTCGTTACGAATCTTGCCGATGTCCGCCCAGGTGCAGTCGGGCTCGCCCGGCCGCTTGGGGATCATGACGGTCGCCGGCGAGCCGAGCTCGCGGACGAGCGCGTTCACGCTCACCGGGGCGCCGCTGCCAACGTTGTAGATCTCGCCGGACTTGCCGCTTGCGGCCGCAGTCAGCATGGCGTCGACCACGTCGCTGACGAAGGTGAAGTCGCGTGTCTGCTCGCCGTCACCCACCACGGTCAGCGGCGCGCCGGCCATCATCTGCGCCAGGAAGACCCCGAACACGGCCCCGTAGGTGCCGCTGGTGCGGGCGCGCGGGCCGTAGACGTTGAAGAAGCGCAGGGAAACGGCGGGCAGGCGATAGACCCTCGCCCAATGCATGACCATGCATTCGCCCAGATACTTGGTGAGCGCATACGGGTAGCGTGGATCGATCGGTGCCGTTTCGGCGGTCGGATAGCTCTCCGGAATGCCGTAGCACGAGGAGGAGGCTGCGTAGACGAAACGCTTCACCGCCTGCGCGCGCGCCGCCTCCAGCACCGCAAAGGTGCCGTCCACATTGGCGCGGAAGTAAGCGGCAGGCTCCTGGATCGACGGCACGATATCGGCGCGCGCTGCCAAGTGGAACACGCGCTCGACGCCTGCACATGCCGCGGTCACGGCCGCCTGATCCGCCACATCCCCCTCGATGATCTCGAGGCGAGGATTGCCCTCGTGTTGGCGCAGGTTGGCGCGCCGCCCGATCGCAAAATTATCGAAGACGCGGACAGATCGGCCCTCGGCAAGCAGCCGATCTGCCAAGTGGCTTCCGATGAACCCCGCCCCTCCGGTGATCAGGTCCCTCACTACACCCCGCACCCCGAGTTGTGACTTTTTTTGCACATTATCGGAGTGGTGGCCGCGACGCAAACGAGTTTCCCACAGTATCGAGGCCCAATTATTGTGCATACAATCCCCAAGCTTCTGATCGGACAGGGACTTATTCCGCGGCGCCCGGATATAAGGGCGAATGATACCCGGGCGAGGCTGATGAAACTGATTGAGTGTGCCTCCGCGGTCACACATCTCCGATCGAAAAAGATCGCTCTCTTATTGGCCAAAAGAGATCCTTATCACAAGATATCCGGTCGATACCCCTCAGTCTTCGAATCACAGAGTCGATTCTATTCAGCCGTGACGGCGATCTTTGCATCTCGTGTCGGTGGTAGGCGAACACCAAGTGGCGGGCCGTCTGCCCCGCTGATGACTACCGATGCGGAGCGTGTCCTGCGCAAGCTGGTGCTCCGATCCATTCCGCGCGAAGGGTATCGTGAGCGCCATTCATCATCGCACAGACTTGTCCGCCGCAAACCTCATTCCGGACATACTTATCTCGGCGGATATCGTGCAGACGACGATTGGGATTATGCGCAAGGAGGCGCCGGAGCAGTCCCTGGTTTCAGTCACCTCGATGGCACGGGAACATGAAACCGGATCGCCTGTGGGAGATCGGGGAAAGCAACGAGGCGAGGGTGTCGTGTCCAGATAACAGAGTACTTTCGTTGTGATGACGGTGCTGTTCCTTTTCCGGCCGAATGCCTTCGCGATGAAATCGATATGCGCTCCTGCGATTCTTGCGCCGCTGGATCGAGTGGAGGCCGGCAGCCAATACGCAAGCTGCGCGCAACCCGGCGGTACGCTCGCGCGTTACTTTGCTATCCGATTATCTGATCGGCGCCAAATGGCGGGTGAAGCAACCACCCGAGGAGGAGGCAATGAGCAACCTCATCCGCGTCGTACCGCTCGTGACCGTACTGCTGCTACCGGCCGCCGGCTCTGCAGCACCTCACGCAAGTCACGCCAGCTCCTCGCGCATCGCACAGATGTGCAGCGAGGGGACGCGCGATGTCACCTCGCTGCCGGTCGATCAATATCGACGCGTGGACAAGCTCAGCGACGAACAGCGTGCCGCGCTGGACGAGCTCGCCGCCGCCACCATCAAGGCCGCGCAGGACATCAAGGCCGCGTGCCCGACCGAGGCCCCGCCCTCCGCGCCCGCTCGGCTCGCCGCCATGCAAAAGCGTGTCGAGGCGATGATCGCTGCGGTAGCCGCCATCCGTCCGCCGATGGAAAAATTCTATGGGCTCCTCGACGACGAACAGAAGGAAGAGGTGATCGCCATCGGGCAGCATCAGGGGCCGCGCGGCAACCTGCTCGACCAGGACTGCGGGCTTGCCCAGGCAGGAGTTGCCGGATGGCCGGCCGCCGAGGTGGAGCGGGCTGTTCATCCCAACGATGCGCAACGCGCGAGCCTTGAGGTTCTCGAGGCCGCGGTGGCCAAGGCGGCAGATGCCGCCAAGGACTCGTGTCCGAGCGACAACTTGCTGACACCGACGGCGCGGCTTGCCGCGGTCAGCCAGCGGCTCGATGCGCTGTTGGGGTCGGTCAAGGCCGTGAGCGGGCCGCTCGGCGACTTCTACGCTTCGCTGGACGATGATCAGAAAGCGCGGTTCGACGCGATCTCGCTCTCGCATTCAACCCAGCCCGATCAACCCGCAAAGGCCAGATCGGCCACGACCGCTCGCCGCCACCATTTTGTCAGCATCGGCTCTTTGATCCGCCGGTTCCTGCATGCATTCTAGTGCATGTTCCCGGTCGAATTGATCCACTTCAGCGTCATTGCCGGGCTTGACCCGGCAATCCATCTTCTTGCGAAAAAGATGGACCCGCGGGTCATAAGGGCGTTTACGCCCGTCTTCGACGGGCTATGCCCGCGGGTGACGACTGGAGTGAGTCTTTTCAATCGGAACATGCTCTAGTTTGCATACATTCTGATGCATTCTGGTTTGCATGCGTGTTGCATCGCCGCGCTTTGAACCTGTTGGTAGCAGGCATCGCGCAAATCAACTAAGCGATTGCGTTTGCGGAATTTTGTGAAGGATGCGTAGTTAATTGCAGATGCGCGCGCCTCATGCCACTGATACTGAGGGGCTTGAGGTGGAACGGGGCAGACGCGATCGTGACTGATGACGGGGGGAGGCGGAGTGAAAAGGACTCGCGCGCCGAATCCTTGCTTGCCGATTATGCGGCCGGTGCACTGAGCGAGCCGTTTGCGGTGCTGGTCGCCGCGCATCGGCAGATGCGGGGCGAGGGGCGCGTCGGCGCGATGCCGCTCTCACCTATCGATCGCTCGCCGCGCCTAACCGCCGCGCCGTCAAATCAGGTGTGGGACGAGACCGGCGTCATCATGCCTCTGGCGTTGCGGTCTTACGTTTCACGACAGCAGGAAACACCCGGCACGCTCGAATGGCGCTTGTTCCTGCCCGGCATCGAGCGCTGTTGGATCAGCCGCGTAAATGGGACGCAAGCCTATTTGCTGCGCTGCCGGCCGGGCAGCGCCGTTCCGCCGCACACCCACACGGGACGCGAAGCCGCGTTGGTGCTGCAAGGAGGATTCCACGATGCTCGAGGCCGCTACGGCGTCGGTGATCTCGCGGTCGCCGATCACACGGTTGCGCATCGCCCGGTCGCCGATCGCGAGGGGATCTGCATCATCTTCGTGGTGCTGGAAGGACCGGTCAAATTGACCGGGCTGGTCGGCCGCTTGATCCAGCGCATTTTTCGCATGTGATCCGACCCGCGATACCGTTAGTAAGTTCCCTAATGATCTCTGGCCGAAGGGGCTTGCAAGGTGAGCCTTCTCCTTCCAAGCTGACCCCTCTCCTGTTTCCTCCCCCGCTTGCGGGGGAGGCTAGGGTGGGGGCTGCGCACGCGGTTGCACATCCTGCGCTGCGTTCATGACGCAGACGGATTGATGCCATTTGCCGGAACCGGGGAGGGGCCCATGATCATCACCGACGCGGGGTTGCACATCTGGAAGGCGGAGACGCCGGACCGTCCTTGGATGCCCGGCCGGCATGCACATCTCGAGCCGCCGATCGGGTATCCGGAGCTCTTAAAGATGATGGCCGAAGCCGGCGTCGATCGCGCCATCCTGGTTCCGCCTTCATGGGAGGGCGATCGGATCGACTACTCGCTCGAGGCGGCGCAGAAATACCCGAACCGCTTCGCCGTCATGGGCCGCATTCCGATCGACAAACCGGAAGGCCGGCGCATGCTGGAGACGTGGAAGGAGCAGAGCGGCATGCTGGGCGTGCGCTTGACCTTCCATCACGCGTGGGACACGGCCTGGATGACGGACGGCACCGCGGATTGGTTCTGGCCTGCCGCCGAGCGGCTGGGCATCCCGGTGATGATGAACGTGCCGACGGTGTTGCCGCATGTCGGCAAGGTCGCCGAGCGGCACCCTGGCCTGCGCATCATCATCGATCATATGGGCCGCACCCGCGGGATGCGCGACGAGGGGCTTGCTCCCGGCCTGCAGGGCACCATCGCGCTGGCCAAGCATCCGAATGTGCACGTCAAGCTCACGCTCGCTCCTGAGTGCTCGTCGGCGCCCTATCCGTATCGCAATATTCACGGCGCGCTGCGCAATCTGATCGAAGTGTTCACGCCGCGCCGCTGCTTCTGGGGCAGCGACCTCTCGGTCCTGCTGACGCGCTCGACCTGCACCTATCCGCAAGCCGTCACCATGTTCACGCAGGAAATGGATTTCCTTTCCGCCGAAGACAAGGAATGGATCATGGGCCGCGGTCTCGCCGAGTGCCTGCCCTGGCCGGCGTAGGACACCAGAGGCGGATCTCGGTCGAGTTGATCCAGTCCGGCGTCATTGCCGGGGCTTGACCCGGCAATCCATCTTCTTGAGAAAAAAAGATGGACCCGCGGGTCATCAGGGCGTCTTGCGCCCGTCTTCGACTGGCTATGCCGGCGGGTGACGACTGAGATGAATCTTTTCGACCGAGATCCGCTTTAGGCTGACAGAATGCAGTCGAAAATTGACTCGGCGCTCGACGGCTTCGTCGACCAGCTCTTTTCGCAACGCCGGCACGCCGCCGTGGTGGGTCCGCGCGGAGGCGCCATCGTGTCGGATCCGGTCACGGCCGACGATATCCTCCGCGCGCCCGACCTATTCCGCAAGCCGACGAGCCTGTTTTGGGCGCTCGGGCGCAATCGGTTCAACAGCAACGGGGCGGAGTGGCAGCAGCGCCGCGACCTCACCCAACGCAGCTACTTGCAGGCCGGCAAGCGCGAGAACCGCACCCGCGTTGCCGAAGCCTATGGCCGCTGGCTGTCCAACTGTGGCGCCGCGCGGCCAGCAGACATCATGCAGGCGCTGTTTGCGGCTTCCACCGAGATCTTTTGCGACGCCCTGGGCTGCCCGCTTGCCGCCGAACCGATGCTGGCTTTCTTGAGCCCCGTGCGTGAGCTGCTCAAACGCGTCCAGTATTTCTCATTGGTGCCGCCGAGCGTGAGCGAACGATCGACCCTCGAGCAGGATGCACGATCGCTGCTGCAAGACTATCGGCGGGAGATGGAGCGATTTTCCGCGCTCAGGGCGCTGATCGACCATCTCCAAGCTCAGGGCCAAGCGCAAATCGACGGGTTTGATGCCGTCGAGGAGCTGGTGATGAACGCCTTCGCGGGCGTCGAGTCGACAGTTGCCACGCTTGGCATAGCGATCGAACGCCTGGGAGCGCACCAGGCGGTGCAGGAAGAGCTGGCGCGCGAGACGGCGGAAGGCGACGCCCATCCTCGCCTGGAATGCTTCATCAGAGAGGTTCAACGCTGTTATCCGTCCGTCCCCTTCATCGCCCGGCAGGTTGCTTCGCAGACCGAGATCGAGGGTCAGCCGATGCAGCCGGGAGCCGTGATCATCATTTCCATCGTCGGCGTCCACCGCCATCCTGATTATTGGGTCGATGCGGATAGCTTCGATTGTGCTCGCTCCGAGCTTGTACAGAACACCTATGACCGGCGCGCGTTCATTCCCTTCGCGTCCGGCGCGCGTGTTTGCGGCGGCGCGAGGCTTGCCCAGTTGGAGCTGAGCGAAGCCCTGAAAGCGTTCATTCGCCGCTTTGCCGTCGGCCCCGGGGATGACGAAATATCTTTCGATTATGCGATGGCCATTCGACCAAAGTCGTGGGATCGAATAAAGATTGCGCGCCGGTAAGGCGGTTCCGATCAGGTTGACCTTCGTTTTCAAAAGTCATGGCCGGCTTGTCCCGGCCATCCACACCTTGCTCACCGGGTTGTTACAAGAAAGACGTGAATGCCCGCGACATAAGGGCGTTTACGCCCGTCTCCGACCGACTATGCGCGGGCATGACTCCAGAGGCGATTCAACCTGATCGGAGTATGCTTCAGCTCCTTTGCTCCTCCCGCTTGCGCAGGCCTATCGCATATGGCTTTTTGCGAGGGTCGGGCGCTGGATCAGCCGCCGCGTTGTGGATCGATATGGACGAGACAGCATCGACGGATGGCCGGGGCGGGAGCAGAACCGCGGCTCACGCAAGCGAGACCGAGCGGCAGGTCGCGCAAATCTTTGCCGACGTCCTGGGGCTGCGTTGGGTCGCCCCGGAGGACGATATTTTCAGCCTGGGGGGCGATTCATTTGAGGCCGTCAGGGTCGCTCTGGAGCTGGAACGGCGGTTCCAGGTGGAGTTTCCGGTTCAGATGCTTGAAAGCGCCGGCCGGGTAAGGGAAATTGCCTCCTGGATCGACTCGCGCGGCGCTTCGGCCCGGCGAGAAGAGCCCAGCAACAAATAGCCAGCCGTGGGGTTCAGGGACGAATTTGCATCGGTTGCCGCGGCCATGCGGCACTGGGCGCGCACCAAGCCCGACGGCGTAGCGCTTCTGTTTACTGCCGACGGGGTGAGCGAGAGCAGCCGGCTGACCTTCGGCGAATTGGATGCGCGGGCCCGGCGCCTCGGCGGCCGCATGGTTCAAGCCGGCCTCACGGGCCAGCGCGTACTGTTGCCCGTTGCGTCCGAGCCGGCATTTCTGTCCGCGCTCTGCGCATGCTTCTATGCGGGCGTCATTGCGGTCCCCTGTCCGTTCCACCGCCGCAATCGGGGGCAGGACCGGATTCGCGCGATCGTGAGGGATGCCGCCATCGCGGCGGTGATCGGCGGATCGGACGATGGCACCGCTGAGCTTGCGCAGGCCATACCGGGCGTCGCATGGCACTCGGTCGATGCGGAGGAGGAATCCTCCGGACTTGCGGAATGCGATCCGAATGCGCCGACTTTGCTGCAGTACACCTCCGGATCGACCAGCGCGCCCAAAGGCGTGATCGTCTCGCAGCGCAATCTGGCGGCAAATATCGCGATGCTGGGCGAGGCATTCGGCGTCCATTCGGGCAGCCGTATGCTGACCTGGCTGCCGCTGTTCCACGACATGGGCTTGCTCGGAAATGTCGTGCCGGCGCTCTATTGGGGCATCCCATGTGTGGTGATGCGACCGTTGAGCTTCTTGCAGAAGCCGCGACGGTGGCTCGAGGCGATCGGTCATTACGACATCACCATCAGCGGCGGGCCCAACTTTGCGTATGAGCTGTGCGTTCGCCGCCTCGGCGGCGGAGTGTGCGATCAGCTGGATCTGCGCAGCTGGGAGCTGGCCTTTTGCGGAGCGGAACCGGTGCGCCTCTCGACCATGCAGCGCTTCGCCCAAACATTCGCCGCGGCGGGATTTCGCCCGGGCGCGCTCTATCCCTGCTATGGCCTGGCGGAGGCAACCGTCTTCGTCAGCGGAGGGCGCCTCGGTCAAGGCGTCCGCGTGCTGCCGCGCGAGGCCGCGACGGCACGTGATCTGGTGAGCTGCGGCTCGGCGCCGCCGGCCGGTCCCGTCACCATTGTGGATCCGGAAACTTGTGAAGCGCTGCCGGATGGCCGCGAAGGCGAGCTCTGGGTCCGCGGCGAGCATGTTGCGGCGGGTTATTGGAACAATCCGGCCGCCACCGCAGCAACATTTGCGGCGAGGATCGCGCATCGCCGAGAGCCCTTCATGCGCACCGGTGACCTCGGACTGAAATGGCAAGGCGAGCTCTACATCACCGGACGGCGCAAGAATCTGATCATTCACCGGGGCATCAATCTTCATCCGGAGGATATCGAAGCATCGATCGGCGCCTGCCACCCGGGATTCGGCGCCATGGGGGCGGCTTTTTCGATCGAGGTGGACGATGAGGAGCAGGTCGTCGCCGTCTATGAAGTGTTGAACGATGCTGCGGGAATTGCAGATGCGCACGCGATGACCGAGCGAGCCCTTGATGCGGTCGCTCTGGACCACGGGGTGAGGCTTTTCGATCTCGTGCTCATACGCGCCGGCACGCTGCCCCGCACCACCAGCGGCAAGGTCCAGCGCGAGCAGTGCCGAAAACTGTATGTGGCCGGTACGCTGGCGACCATCGCGGGCGCGACGCACCATTCCTCATTGGGTCGCTATCAAGCCTCGGCTGCCCGCGCCCCTTCATCGGCCGCCACATAGACATGCGCTAGAGCGGTTCCCGGTCGAATAGCTTCACCCCGGGTGTCACCCGCGGGCATAGCCCGTCGAAGACGGGCGCAAACGCCCTTATGACCCGCGGGTCCATCTTTTTTGTAAGATGATGGATTGCCGGGTCAAGCCCGGCAACGACGCTGAACTGAGTCGATTCGAGCGGGACACGCTTCAGGTGAGCCGACCTCAGCGATCGCCCGCGGCGCTCCCGACCGGCGCGCAATTGCGCCGTCCTTGCGCAGTGCATTCATCGATCGCGCGCTGATCGAGCATGACGTTCACGAGCCAGATGGCGATGCCGACGATTGCGGCGAACAGGCCGAGCAGGATCAGGTTGCCCTTCTGCCGCTCGCTCGCGCTTTCGGGCCGCTTTCTGTCGTTGCGCGGAGGCTTCGGCTGATCCATGTACCTGCATCCCCCTACAATCGCTCGGCTGGCGGATTGATAGACTTTCAACTAGGCTTGCAGTGGGCTGGAGATAGCCCGATTTGACTGGAGCCGAAAGAGTGCAAATCAAGCTGCAGAGCACCGCTGGGGCTTTCGACGAGAGCTTTATGCAGAAGCTTCCGCTGGTCGAAGAGGCCATGGTTGCGCACGGCTTGGACCCGGCGAGCTTCATCATCTCCAAGAACAGCTCGGTCGCGACCATGCGCGCGTTCGGTGCGACCTTTCGCGACTATACGGTTTTTGTCGATGATCAGCATTTCACCGTGACGCAGCCGAGCGACATGGCGTTCCTGGAATATTTCTACCAGCGCTGCATCGCGCCCGACGAGCAGGTGCCGACGCCCGCCAGGAAGCTCGAAAACGTGCTCGGCCGCCTGGTCCACTGGATGGAGCAGCCAGTCTAGGCGGGGCGGGTGGCGACATCAGCGGCGCGGCGGATATTCTGGTCGAAGGACTCGCCCCAGCCGTCACCCGCGGGCTCCGACCGGCGGGTCCATCTCTTTCGCAAGAAGATGGATTGCCGGGTCATTAGGCCGTTTACGGCCGTCTGCAACGGCCTATGCCCGGCAATGACGCGGAACTGGATCAACACTAATCCCGGCCGTAGGGTGTGCAAGATCGCGGTGTGAGGTTTGGAAGCGTGCGCAACCGCGCCATGCGATTTTGCGCACGCGATAAGCCGTGAACCGCGGTTGCACACCCTACGCCACGTGCCTGGCGCAGTAGAACTAATCCAGCGGCTCGACCTTGATGATCTTGCCCCGATGATTGTTGCCGACCCAGAAGGTCACCGGTGTGGTCGAATTGTCCACGGTGACGCGCCGGATATTGGTTTCCTCCGGTAGGAGATAGCCGACCGATTGGCCGCTCTTGGTGTCGATGCGGAAAATGGTGTCGGCATTCATGCCGCCGGTCCAGATCTCGCTGTTGTGGTCCATCACCGCGTCATAGGGCGAGAAGTTCGCCGGCAGCGGCCATTCCTTGATCTCATCGGTCCTGGTGTCGATCACGCCGACACGATCCACGGCGAACTCCGCGAAGGTGATGCGGCCGGACGGATCCCAGTGGCCACGGCGCGGCCGTGAAGCCGCCGTCGGCACCGCGAACAGCGTGGTGGCGCCGGTCTTCTGATCGGTGCGGCCGACATTGCGGTCGGCGAAATCGAAGAACCAGAGATTGTTCTGCGCATCGGAGGCGATGCCGTATTCCGCATGCGAGACGTTCTTCGGGACATCGCGGAACGGATCGATCTGGTCCATATCGCCGGTCTTGGGATCGAGGCGGAACAATGTGTGCGAGCCGCCTTCTGCGAACCAGACCTTGCCGTCGACATTGGAATTGTGCGGATCGAGCATGCCGATCTGCACCTTGGGGTTCTGCTTGTCGGGGCTGAGCGGATAGACCTTCACCTGGCCGCTCTTGCGGTCCAGCATGGCGACCGCCTGCTGATACATCATGGCGACCCAGGGATTGCCGGCGGGATCGAACTCGAGATTGAGCGAGCCGGTCGGCGCACCGGGCTTGAGCAGCGGCAGCGGATATTCGGTGACCTTGCCGGTTTTCGGATCAAGCTCGCCCATCGACTGCTCGCCGAAGTTCGAATACCAGACATGGCCGTTGCCGGTCGGGTCGACCGCCACGTCATGCGGCTCGGTGAGATCGGGACGCGGCAGCGTATATTCGGTGATGATCACGCGCGTCGCCCGCCCGCTCGGCCGCGGCGCGGTCTTGAGCGGGAATGCAAGCGTGTCGTGCGTGCTCCGATTGATGCTGGCGAGATAGCGGGCAAAATTGCTCAGCACCTCGCCCTTGGGTGCGCTGGTCGGGCTGCGGTCCGGCGCGACTTGCGGATGGTTCGGCATCGACATGGCGCCGTAGCGCATCATGCGGGGCACCAGGTTCATGAAATCGTCGGCCGTATATTTGGACTGGATGATCCGCTGCATGGTGTGGCAGCTGGTGCAGGTGGCGATGATGCGGCGCTGCGGTGCATCGGGCAGCGAGGCCATCCAGTCCGAATTGGTGAGCTGCGCGGCGAGGTCGGCGGTCTTCTTGAGCTTGAGATCGGCGCTCGCCGCCTTGTCGGCCGCTACCGTCGCCTCGGCCGGGCCGGCAAGATCATAGCCGACCGCCCGGATGCTGATCTTGTAGGTGCCGGGCTCGAGACGGTTGGCCGGAAATGCGTAGCGACCCTGCGCGTCGGACACGACGGTGGTGCGGATGGTCGAGCCGTCCTTCTGGGCGCTGACCAGCACGCCTTCCATGGCGCCTTCCTCGACGGAAGAGACCTGTCCGGTCAGCGCGGCATCCGCCGCGACTGCATTGCCGATGCTCCCGAGAGCAAACATCGTGGTGGCGGCGAGACAGATGCGGCTCTTTCCCAGGCGTTTCATGTCATCCTCCCTGTCCGGTTTCATCCAGTCTAGCGCATGTTCCAATCGAAAAGACTCACTCCAGTCGTCACGGGCATAGCCCGTCGAAGACGGGCGTAAACGCCATTATGACCCGCGGGTCCATCTTTTTCGCAAGAAGATGGATTGCCGGGTCGAGCCAAGGTCAAGCCCGGCAATGACGCTGAAGTGGATCAGTTCGATCGGGAACCGCCTTAGTGTTCTGTTTCTGGCGCTTGAATCGCTAAGCTGTTTCCCGGACGCGGCGCAGCACTTGCTGCCCTGCTGATCCGGGATCGTTCCAAATGTAGGACTCTGCGTGGAACGGTCCAGGTCAAGCCCGGGACATGACGGCTCAGGCCCGGCTGAGCGCAGCTTTCACCCGCGCGGGCGTGAACGGAAGCCGCCGCAGCCGCACGCCGGTGGCGTCGAAGATCGCGTTGCCGATCGCGGCCGGCAGGGTGCCGACCGCCATCTCGGCGGCGCCGGAGGACGGCTCCTCGGGACGATCGATGAGCACGATCTCGATCGATTTCGGCACACTATCCATCTTGATCACCGGATAGGTGAGCCAGTCGACGCTTTGCACCATGTTCTGGTCGAACTGCACTTCTTCCCACAGAGTGCGACTGGTGCCGTACACGAGCTGCCGGTCGACCACATGGCGGATGGTCTCCGGGTTGACGATCAGCCCGCAATCATGCGCGCAGACGATGCGGGTGACCTCGACGGCGCCGGTTGCGCGGTCGACCCTGACCTCTGCGATCGTCGCCACAAAGGTGCCGGCCAATTGCCGATAGGCGAAGCCGCGGCCGGTCGCGACCGCCGCACCCGCCTGATCGTTGCGCGGCGAGGGTCGCGTGTCCCAGCCGTATTGCTTGGCGGCGGCGGCAAACAATTCGTGCTCGCGCTTGTTCTTGAGATGGCGAAGCCGGAATTCGATCGGGTCCTGCTTGGTCGCGACCGCGACCTCGTCGAGGACCGATTCGCTGCCGAACAGGATCGGCAGGCCGAACGGATCGCGGATGTGCGTCGAGCGCAGTGGCGACGCACGGTCCATCAACGGCGCGATAACCTCCCAGCCCCAGCGGGCGTTTTCGAACGTGTAGCCATTGCCGGGAATCCCGAAAACGGGACGGAAGTTGAGCGGCAAGCCGAGCGCCATGCCGGCGAGCGTGTCGGCGGGGTGCTGCTCGCGCGTGTTGCAGTCCTCCATCGAGAACGCTTTGCTGATGTTCTCGTAGGCGATCACCTTGCCTGATGCATCAAGCCCGACGCGCGAGCGGTTGATGGTGGCGGTGCCCTTCGGGTCCCAGGCGAGCCCCTCGTGGCGCATGTGCTGCACCCTGACCGGTCGGCCGAGATGTTGCGACAACAGCGCGGCTTCGGCCGTCGCGTCGCCCTGGCCATCGCGGGCATAGCCGCCGGTGCCGAACATCCAGATCGCGCGCACCTTCGCGGGCGGCAAATCGAGCAGCTCGGCGATGCCGGCGGCACAATCGTGCGGCTTCTGCGTGCTGGTCCACACAGTCGCGTGGTCGTCATGCACGTCGGCGACCGCGCAGGCCGGCCCCATGCTGGCGTGCGATTGCGTTGGAAACTCGTACTCGCCTGCGAAAACGCGCACAGCTTGCTTGAATCCGTCCTCGACCGAACCCTGCACCCGCTCGGCCGCAGCGCCCTCGTTGCCCGGATCGGACGAGCGCTTGACGACCGCAGCCTGCCGGATGTGATCAAACAGCTTGTCGTTGCCCGGAAACCTCGGCTTCGATTCCGACCAGGTGACCTTGAGGGCTTGCGAAGCCTTGACGGCGTTCCATTCCTTCTCGGCGACGACGGCGAGAAAATCCTTGATGCGGACCACCTTGGCGCCGGCGATGTCGGCGATCGACTGCTCGTCCACCGTAACCGGCACGGCGCCCGCAATACGCGGCCGAATAATGCGGGCATGCGCCATGTTGGGCAGGCGCACGTCGCTGCATTGCTGCAGCGTGCCGAACACCTTGCCGGCCATGTCGCGGCGCGGCATCGGCTTGCCGATGACCTTGAACTCGGCCGGCTGCTTCAGCGACGCCGCCACCTTGACGCCGAGTTGCTGCGCGAAGCCGCGCCAGGCGATCGGTCCATCGAGCTTTTGCCTGCTGACGAGCTCCGCATAAGAGACGCGCTTGGCCGGCTCGGTGACGGACTGCACGATGCCATCGGTCACGATGAGATTGGCGGAGGACGTATCCAGCATCTTGCCGGCCATCTCGATCAAGAGGCGGCGCGCCTCTGCCGCGGTCTGCCGCATGATCATGCCGCCTTGGCGCAGGCCATTGCCGGCCGTCGCCCCGCCCATGTCGACGGTAAGCCCCGTATCGCCCATGACGACGCGCACGCGTTCCCAGGCGACATCGATCTCCTCCGCCACCATCTGGGCGATGGAAGTCTCGAGGCCCTGTCCGCCGTCTATCTTCCCGTAGTAGGCGACCACGCTGCCGTTCGGCTCGATCGAAATGTAGGAGGAAAGCTTGTCTGGACGCACCACGGAGCGCCCGAACGGGCTCTTCTCGGCGGCGGCGAGCTCTGCGGGCGCCGCCAGCGCCACCACCAATGCGCCGGTTGCGGTCAGGAATGCGCGGCGGCTCAGCGCCACCGTATCGGGCCGCGCCTCGCGCGTGGTCACGTTCGTTGTCATGACCCGCTCCTCACGCTTGACCGGATGCGCGCTTCACCGCCTTGACGGCAGCGTTATGCGTGCCGCAGCGGCAGATGAGATCCGCAAAGGCTTCCTTGATCTCATGCTCGCTCGGATGCGGATTGCGCGCGAGCAGCTCGGCGCCGGTCATGATCCAGCCGTTGATGCAGTAGCCGCACTGGTTGACCTGCTCCTCGATCCAGGCGGTCTGCAGGGGGTGCGGGTGCTCCGGCGTGCCGAGCCCGGCAAGCGTGGTGATAGATCGCGCGCCGACCGCGGAAACCGGCGTGATGCAGGAGCGCACCGCCTGCCCGTCGATATGCACCGTGCAGGCCCCGCACTGGCCGAGGCCGCAGCCGAAGCGCGGATTATTGAGGGCAAGCTCATCACGCAAGGCGTAAAGCAGCGGCATCTCCGGATCGTCGATCTCGATTATGCGCGCCTCGCCGTTCACATGGAGGGTGAGCGTGATCATGGGTGCTGCCATGGAGCAATCCTTCCCGAACCGTCGCATTATTGCTGTTATGATGCCGCGGACTATATCACGAGCAAGCCGCGGCGGAAATCGCCGTCAATCGGGACCGGACCTGCATGCAGGACAAGGTCATCGTCATTACCGGGGCCACGTCCGGGATCGGGCAGATCGCGGCCGGGCGGCTGGCCGCGCAGGGCGCGCGCATCGTCCTCATCGCTCGCGATCCGGCGCGCGCCGATCGCACTCTGGCGCGGCTTCGCGCTGCCGGCCGACAAGCCGAGCACCGGGCCTACCTCGCCGATCTGTCGAGCCTCGCTGAGGTGAGGCAGGTCGCCGCCGCGATCGCCGCGGAGGAGCCGCGCATCGACGTGCTCATCAACAATGCCGGCAATATATTCGCGCGCCGCGGCGAGACCGTGGAAGGCCTCGAGCGGACCTTTGCGCTCAACCACATGGCCTATTTCGTTTTGACGCGCGAGCTCAAGGCGCGGCTTCTCGCCTCGGCACCGGCACGAATCGTCAATACGGCCTCGCGCGCGCACCGCGGCAACAGCCTCGATTTCGACGATCTGCAGATGCGCAAGGACTACCGTGCGCTCATCGCCTATGGGCGCTCCAAGCTCGCCAACATTTTGTTCACGCGCGAGCTCGCGCGCAGGCTCGCCGGCACCGGCGTGACCGCCAATTGCCTGCACCCGGGATTTGTTGCGACCGGTCTCGGACAGCGCGGTGCGGGCTTTTTCGGCATCATGGTGCGAGCCTCCATGCTGTTTGCCGGCAAGGCGGAAGACGGCGCAAAGACTGTCGTTCACCTAGCGGCCGCGCCGGAGCTTGCGACCACAACCGGCGGCTATTTTGCCGATTGTCGCCCGGTGACGCCGAGCCTTGACGCGCAGGACGATGCGGCGGCCAAGCGCCTGTGGGAAGAGAGCGAACGGCTTGCAGGCCTTTAAGATTGCAAGTCTGACGACACGGTGGTGATCGAGCGCCTCTAGGCGGATGCCGCCGACAAAACGTGCTGCATAACGAAATCACCACCATCGATCATGCATTGACGCGTCCCTGGACGGTGACGCGCAGCTATGACCGCACCCGGAAGGCGATCTGGTTCTTTCCACCTGCCGATGCTATTCTCGGTCGCCGCTCAGGGCGTCACCTTGAAACGCCTCCGGCGAATGCAGTTGCCCCAAAGGCAATACCCAGCCCCCCAGCAAGCCACACCACAGTGAGGGATTGTTCCCATGCAACAAAAGATGGAACGCAAGAAGGCATCAGATTTTCCGCAGGAGCTTCTGGACCTGTTCGACCTCTATCAGCACGGCGCGATCAGCCGCCGTGATTTCCTGGACGGCGCGCAGAAATTTGCCGTCGGCGGGGTGACCGCAGCCGCGCTGTTTGAAATGCTCCGGCCCAACTTTGCGTGGGCGAACGAGGTCGACCCGAAGGACAGCCGGATCAAGACCGAAACCGTGACGGTCGATTCGCCGAAGGGCAACGGCAACATCAAGGGCTATCTGGTGCGGCCCGCGAGCGCGACCGGCAAGACCCCGGTTATCTTGGTGGTGCACGAGAATCGCGGTCTCAATCCCTATATCGAGGATGTGGCGCGCCGCCTGGCGCTGCTCAATTTCACCGCTTTTGCGCCCGACGGGCTCACCTCGGTGGGCGGCTATCCGGGCGATGAGGAGAAGGGCGTGCAGCTCTTCATGAAGGTGGACCACGACAAGATGTGGCAGGATTTCCTCGCTTCGGCCAAATGGCTGAAGGCCCACGCCGATTCCAGCGGTAAGCTCGGTGTTATCGGATTCTGCTTCGGCGGCACGACCACCAATTGGCTGGCGACCCAATTGGGCTCCGACCTGCAGGCCGCGGTTCCATTCTACGGCGCGCAGCCGAGCGCGGAGGACACCGCCAAGATCAAGGCGCCGCTTCAGGCGCATTATGGCGAGCTCGATACCCGCATCACTTCGGGATGGCCCGCCTTCGACAAGGAGCTCACCGAAGCGAAGGTCGTGCACGAGGGCTACATCTACAAGGGCGCGCAGCACGGCTTCCACAACGACACGACACCGCGCTACGACGAAGCCGCCGCCAAGCTCGCCTGGCAGCGTTCCATGGATTGGTTCAAGAAGTACTTGGCCTGATCGCTTGCCGGGGCGCGCTGGCGCGCCTCAAGACAGCAAAATCGCAAGCACGATGCGCCGCACCGAGCAATCGGGGCGGCGCATGCATGAAATGCGAAACCCAAAGGGAGGAATTGATGTCTGCTCGATCTTGGATGCTTCAGCTCGCAGTCGCAGCTTTAGGGCTCGGCATATTGACCCCCAACGCGCATGCGCAAAGCACCGGCAGCTGGGTGATGAAAACACCGATGCCGGCCGCGCTCACAGAAGTCGGTGTAGTCTACGTGGCCGGCAAGGTGCACGTCATCGGGGGCAGCGTGCTCGGATACACCGGCCCCTATCACGAGGAATACGATCCGGCGACCGACACGTGGCGCCCCCGCGCGCCGCTGCCGCGTTCGCTCGACCATGTCGGCGTCACGGTGCTCAACAACAAGCTCTATGCGTTCGGCGGCTTCATCGGCGGCGCCGTGCACAAGGACGGCCAGGATACGGCCTTTGAATACGATCCGGCGTTCGATACGTGGCGCACCCTGGCGCCCATGAAGGGCGGCGGCCGTGGCTCGGTATCTGCTGTCGTGCTTGACGGCAAGATCCATGTGCTCGCCGGCCGCGACGCCAACCAGACCACGCTCGGCCGCCACGAGGTCTATGATCCGGCGACCAACACCTGGAGCGAGCTCGCCCCCTTCCCGCATCCGCGTGATCATGCGGCGGCGGCGGTCATCGACGGCAAGATTCATATCGCGGGCGGCCGCACCGGTGCCTCGACCGAGCGAACCGATTATCACGACGTCTATGATCCGCAGAGCAACAGCTGGAGCGCGGGGCCGCCGCTGCCGACGCCGCGCAGCGGGCTCGCGTACACGATGTACAAGGGCCTGTTCATGGTGCTCGGCGGCGAGATGCCGCCGAAGGCCACCAACGCGGAGAACGAAGCCTACGATTCGAAGACCAACAGCTGGGTCAAGCTCGCTCCCATGCCGGCGGGGCGGCACGCGACAGGCGCTGCGACTGACGGCGAGCACGTATATCTGGCAGGCGGCTCGCTCACGGCCGGCGGCGCCGGCGCTACTAACCAACTCATCGTCTTCACGCTGCCTTGAGCAGGAGACGCCCTACGGGCGCGGCAACAAGCCTCAAGCGGGATGACTTCTTTCCGGTCGTGATCCCGCTGTACATTTTCATGAGAGTCCGATCTGCGCATTCGCGCGTCCATGTTCCAGTTCGCGCGTTGGCGGCTGCTGCTGTGCAAAATTTCGGAGGACAAGATGAAGGTGCTTGGCATGAGAGCGATCGGGATTGCGGTTGCCGCATCGGCGCTGGCGGTTGCAGGGCCGGCATCAGCCGCAACAATCATCGACGAGTGGACAAACGTGAAGCCAGAGCCTGCGCCCGTGCTCAAGCCGGTCACCGTCGATGTGAAGGCGACGGCGCTGCTGGTCATGGACATGGTGAAGGGCTCCTGCAACGAGCAGCGGCGCCCGCGCTGCGTGGCCTCCGTCGCGCCGATTGCCAAGCTCATGGACGAGGCACGCGCGAAGGGCGTGACCGTCATCAACACGACAGCAGGCTCGGGGCCGGTCGCCGACGTCCTGCCCGCGGTGGCGCCCAAGCCCGGCGAGACCGTCATCTCCGGGACGGTGGCGGACAAGTTCCTGCACACGGATATTGAGAAGATGCTCAAGGAAAAGGGCCTCACCACCGTCATCACGGTCGGCACCTCGGCGCAGGGTGCCGTCCTCTACACCGCCAGCGCCGCGGCGCTGCGCGGCATCAAGGTGATCGCGCCGGTCGACGGCTCCTCATCGGAATCGCTCTACGCCGAGCAAGCGGTGGCTTGGTTGCTCAGCCATGCGCCGGGCGTCGCCCAGAACGTGACGCTCACGTCGATCGATCAGATCAAGTTCTGAGTGCTGACCAATCGTGGCGCTAGGCTCGATCGAAGGTTAACCAACAGTGATGTAGGCTGTCCCGCCGCTGATTCGGCAGGCGGCGCGTTGGTCGTGCTCCGCTTGCCAGGCAACGCATACTCCACTAGAACAAACAAGGAACAGCCTGAAGGCATTGTTTCGATCAGGCCGCGGGGGCACGATTGGCGAGCAAGACTTTTGCAGCCGCAATCTCAGCGTTTGGCGCGAGCACCAAGTCCAAATTGGCAAGCGTCGCTATCAGCGGCGCACCTGAAGATCAGCTGCGCGGCCCTCTCGAAGCGCTTCTGCGCGACTTGGCAGAGCTAAGCGGTTTGCCGGCGGGCTCGATCAACATCGTCGGCGAGACCACGCTCTCAGACTTGAATATCCGTCCTGATTTTGCCGTCGGCGTGTCAAACGCGCTTGTTGGCTTCATCGAGATCAAGGCGCCCGGCAAAGGAGCCGATCCCCGTCAGTTCGATGACCCGCACGACAAGGAGCAGTGGGCCAAGCTCAAGTCGCTTCCCAACTTGATGTATTCCGACGGGAACGCCTTCAGCCTGTGGCGTGACGGTAAGCTCCAAGGCGGGATCGTTCGCCTCGACGGCAATGTGGAGTCTTCGGGATCGAAGCTTTCCGCACCGGAAACTCTCCTCCCGCTCGTCAGTGATTTCCTCCATTGGGCCCCGATCCCGCCGAAAACCGCCAAGCAGCTTGCCGAGGTCAGCGCGCGCCTCTGCCGCCTGCTGCGGGACGAGGTGGTCGAGCAGATGGCGCGCGGGAGCCCGGGGCTCACGGGGCTTGCCGAGGATTGGCGGAAGCTTCTCTTCCCGCAAGCCGACGATACGCAGTTCGCTGACGGCTACGCGCAGGCAGTGACGTTCGGGCTCTTGGTTGCGCGCGCGAGGGACATCTCGCTATCGGGCGGAACCGAATTGGCTGCGCAGGAGCTGCGCAAATCGAATTCGCTGATCGGGACTGCGCTCAGGCTGCTGACTGAGGATTCTTCCAACCAGGCCGCGCTGAAGACCTCATTGGGCACCCTAACACGCGTTCTTGATGCGGTGAACTGGCACGCGATCAGCAAAGACAAGCCGGAGGCCTGGCTCTATTTCTACGAAGATTTCCTCGAGGTTTACGATAACACGCTGCGCAAGCGGACCGGCTCCTACTACACACCGCCCGAGGTGGTCGCGGCGATGGTCAAGCTTGTCGACGAAGCCCTGCGTGGCCCACTGTTCGAGCGGGCCGCCGGCTTTGCCGCACCCGATGTCATCGTGGCCGATCCCGCGGTCGGCACAGGCACGTTCTTGTTGGGAATCCTTCGCCGCATCGCCGAGACCGTCAAGGACGATCAGGGCCCTGGTGCCGTGCGCGGAGCGATCGAGGCGGCGGCCAAGCGGATCATCGGGTTCGAAATCCAGTTCGGCCCGTTCGCGGTCGCGCAGCTTCGCTTGATTGCTGAGCTGCAGTCGCTCATGGGCTCGCCGCCGGTGCCCGAGCTTCGCCTGTTCATCACGGATACTCTTGGCAACCCGTTTGTCGAAGAGGAAACCCTTGGACAGATCTATGAGCCTGTCGCCAAATCGCGCCGCGATGCGAACCGGGTCAAGAAGGCGGAGAGGATAACCGTAGTTCTCGGAAACCCTCCGTACAAAAATCAGGCGGGCGGCTTGGGCGGTTGGGTGGAGAGGGGCAGTCCCGGTCGCCCGGCTCCTATGCATCGCTGGGCGCCCGAAGCCGGATGGGGCGTAGGCGCACACGCGCACCACCTTAAGAATCTTTATATCTACTTTTGGCGTTGGGCGACCCTGAAAGTTTTTGGGAGCGGCTGGCACGAGGCCACGGGCGAGACTGAAGAGGATCGCTACGGGATCGTGTGCTTCATCACCGCTGCCGGGTTTCTCAATGGGCCCGGCTTCCAGAAGATGCGCGACGACTTGCGACGCGATTGCAGCGAGATTTGGGTGATTGACTGCTCGCCGGAGGGGCATCAGCCAGACGTGCCGACCCGTATTTTTCAGGGCGTCCAACACCAAGTGTGCATCGTCCTCGCCGCGCGCGCCCCAAATAAGCGCCGTGATGTACCGGGCCGATTGCGGTTCATCTCGCTACCGAAGGGTAGGCGCGAGGAGAAGTTTGTGGCGTTGTCCAAGCTTTCGCTCGCCAGCCCAGATTGGAAGGAAGGCGCAGCCGATTGGCGCGACCCATTCTTGCCCGAAGAAAGCGGCTCGTGGGCGACCTTCCCGGCGCTTTCAGATTTTTTTGAATGGTCGAGCCCCGGCGTTAAGACGCATCGGACTTGGGTCATTGCTCCGGACGCTCAGACGCTCCGGCAACGGTGGGAGGTGCTTCGAAGGGAGAACAACCAGGAAAAAAAGGAGAATCTCTTTCATCCTGACCGGGATCGCTATCTCAGCAAGGTTGTCAAAGTTGATTTAGGCCCATTTCGCGTCCGATCGATAACTTTGCAGCAGGACCAGGGCCCAGTGGTCGCCCCAACCCGGTATGCATTTCGCTCGTTTGATCGCGAGTGGATAATTCCGGATCACCGACTACTGAGCATGGCCCGCCCGGATTTGTGGGCTGTACTGTCCGATCGGCAGGTGTTTCTGACTGCGCCTGAAGATGTTACCCCGTCGGCTGGCCCGCCGCTGACCATTGCTGGGCTCATTCCGGACCAGCACCATTACCACGGCCGAGGAGGGCGCGTGTGCTCGTTGTGGCGCAATAGCGCAGCTACTCAAACAAATATTAAAGCAGGACTGCTTGCTCATCTTGCAAAGATTTACGGTAAAGTAGTGAAACCCGAGGATGTATTCGCATACATCGTTGCCGTGCTTGCGCATCCAGCCTTCACGCAGCGCTTTAAGTCCGATCTTGCTCGTCCTGGACTGCATGTGCCTCTGACAGCGGATGCAAGCCTCTTTGACGAGGCCGTTGCGCTCGGTTCCGAAATCATCTGGCTACATTGCTACGGCGAACGCTTCGTCGATCCGTCGGCGGGCCAGCCGAAGCAACCACCGCGGCTTCCCAAAGATTCGGCGCCGCGCATTTCGGCCGATGGCGCGATCCCAACCGCGCCAGAGCCGCTGCCTCAGGCGATGGAATACGATGCTGGGAATCGCCGGCTGATCGTCGGCAAGGGCTATGTGGAAAACGTCACGCCGGAAATGTGGACTTACGAAGTCTCTGGCATGAATGTACTCCGGCAGTGGTTTAGTTATCGGCGACGAGACCGTACGAAACCACTAATCGGAGACAAACGGCCGCCATCGCCGCTCGATTCAATACAGCCTGAGCATTGGCTTCAAGAATACACCGACGACTTGCTAGACCTTCTCAATGTCTTGGGCCGATTGGTTCTGCTCGAGCCTACTCAAGCAGACCTTCTCAATCGCATTTGCAGTGGACCTTTGCTGAACGCCGCCGAGCTGCGCGACGCAGGTGCGTTTGCGGACGCGCAGGAGAAATTAGTGAACGCGAAAAGCAAGGGCAAAGGCGAGGGCTAGGGGCTGTGGATGTGGGGTGCGGGGACAATTTCGTTCGTACCCTCGCCTTCGCCCGGCGTATCGCGCAAAATTCGAGTGATTCGGCAACCGAAGCGCGTGCGAGATGACTTCCCCCCGGCAAGGCGATCTTTTCGGTCATAACCAACAGGATGATCTCTTCGAGGATCAGCCCACGCCCGTTTATCGGGCTGATCCCGATAATGTCCGTGCCGAGTTGTACAAGATTCTCGCCGAGGCCCGGGCCGCGCAGAAGATGCCGTGGGACACCGGGCGCGTCTCGCTCTACCGCACGATCTTTCCACAGATGACCAATTGGCTGCCGGCGGAAGAAGGTGCGCAACTGCGATTCGACTTCCAGGCAGAGCTGGCGCGCCTGGAGGCGGCCTGAGCCTCGCGCACGCCTTTCTCTCACCTGAAAAATCAATCAGCGTTAGCTGAAGGGGTGGGCGCCCCCTGGTCCTTGCGCTCCGTCTGTTTGCGTCCAGCGTCGCGTGGTTGCCTTTCACGCCAGAGCAGCTCGGCGATAAAGAAGGCCGTGAACGACAGGCTGAGCAAGCGCATAAAGGCCCGGTCCCACATCATGGCTCTCCGTCGGCTCTTCTATGCCAATGCTTCTGGTCGCACGGCGCGATCAATCAGGCATTGATGTAGGTCAATATAAGTGCGCACGGGCTCTTGCGCGACGGGCACCGATCGGCGTGCGGGAGGGCCGCGTCGGCGGTCTCCTATCGCTTGATGCATGTCAACGCACGGTCCTGCGCGCCGGCTATTTTGGGCCATGGTGGCGGGCGTTGAAATTGGTGAGGGCACGATGATCAGGGATGTGTTGCTGAACATTGCGGTCGGGCTCGAGAATGATGCGACGCTCGACTACGCGCTCTCGCTGGCGAAGAGCTTTGAGGCGCATGCTGCCGGCGTGGCGTTCGCGTATGAAGCCGTGCCGCCCGCCATGTTGATGGATGACGTGCCACCCGCATGGATCGAGGAGTTTCGCCGCGAGGCCCAGAGGGCTGCCGAGCTTGCGATCGAGCGCTGCAAAGCGGCGGCAACGCGGGTGGGGATCGAGGTCGAAGCCCGTGCGATGCCGGCAAGCTTCATCGGCACTGCCGACACGTTCGGCCGCATCGCTCGCCGCTTCGATCTTTTGGTGGTGCGCCAGGCCGAGCCCGAAAGAACGAGCCCCGCCGATCTGATCATCGAAGCGGCGCTGTTCTCGACGGGTCGCCCGGTGGTGATCGTGCCCTATATCCAGAACGACGGCCCGAAATTCGATCGCATCATGCTGTGCTGGGATGGCAGCCACTGCGCCGCCCGGGCCGCGAGCGATGCCATGCCGTTCTTCAAGCGCGCTAAAACTGTCGAGGTCGTCATCGTGGCGGAGCACGGCAAGAGCGATGAAGCACCAGGGGCCGATATCGCCCAGCATCTCGCGCGGCATGGCTTGCCGGTGGAGGTCAAGCAAATCGTCGCCCCAAATGCCAAGCCGGCGGACGTGCTTCTGTCGCATGCGGCGGATTCAGGAGCCGATTTCCTGGTGATGGGCGCCTTTGGTCATTCGCGCTTGCGCGAATTCGTGCTCGGCGGCGTCACCCGCAGCCTGCTCGAGGCAATGACGATCCCGGCCCTGATGTCGCATTAGAGTGGCGGGGGATCCAACGTTTTGGCGCGAGGGCCTCTCACTTTCATTCTGCGATCGCAGCAAGGATTTCTTAATCAATTTTCAACCCCAACGCATTACTCTGGTAGAGGATACCCAGGCGCTGCGCGGTCATCACGCACAAATTCGCGAAGAAAAACCGATTTTGAGGACGAGGCGGAAGACCGGCCGAACCAGCGATGACCGCCAACCCCAAGCTCTGGAGCGAGGTCGAAGACGCCATGGCGAGTGGCTCGGTCACTCGGCGTGGCAAGATCGTCCGCCACATCACCGACCTCTTCATCGTCGGCTCGGCGCAATGCAGCGAGCAGGAGATCGAGCTGTTCGACGACGTGCTCACGCGTCTGGCCGCCGAAATCGAGGTTTCAGCGCGGGCCTTGCTCGCGGTTCGCCTGGCGCCGATCCCGAATGCGCCGCCGCGGATCATCCGCAATCTGGCCTTCGACGACGAGATCGATGTTGCCGGTCCGGTGCTCGAGCAGTCCGAGCGCCTTGACGAAGAGGCCCTGGTCGAGAATGCGAGCCGAAAGGGCCAGGAGCATCTACTGGCGATCTCGCGCCGCCGCTCCCTTTCCGAAAAGGTCACCGATGTTTTGGTGGAGCGGGGCGACCAGCAGGTCGTCTGGAGCGCGGTGGAGAACCGCGGCGCCAAATTTTCCGAGGACGGCTTCAATCGTCTGGTGCGGCGGTCCGAGCAGGATGAGCGCTTGGCGATGAGCGTCGGCTCGCGGCCGGAGATTCCTCCGCACCTGTTCCGCAGGTTGCTGGCGCGGGCTTCGGCTTCGGTTCGCATCAAGCTCGAAGCTGCACATCCGCAGGCGCGGCGCGAGGTTCGTCGTGCCGTCACGGAGGTGACGCAGCGTATTGCCGACGAGATACTCGGCAATGCGGGTCATCCCGGCAGCAGTTACGTGCACGCGCTGCATCAGCGCGGCCAGCTGGACGATAAGCGTATGGAGACGATCGCCAAGACCGGGCGAATGGAGGACATCGTGACGGCGCTCGCGCTCCTGGCCGAGCTCCCGTTCGACTTCGTCGAGCGGGCGATGAAGCAGGAGCGCGCCGAGATGGTCCTCATCATTGCCAAGGCGGCCGCCTTGTCGTGGTGCACCGTTAAGGCCATCCTGTGCGCGCGCCTGGGCAATCGCGAGGTGCCGGGCGGCGAGATCGCCAAGTGCCTGGCGAGCTACGAGCGGCTGCGCGCCGCGAGTGCGCAGGAGATCGTCCGCTTCCACCGCCGGCGCGGCGGCGTCCCGGCGCGGCGGCTGCCTTGATTTTCGTCCGGCCACTTCCCCAAGCCCGCTGACGAACCCATCCTGGCTCGATATTCTGCGCCGATGACGCGATCGTCACAAATTGACGGGGCGGCACGCGGGCGCGATTTCATTGCGCTCCTGCGCTTGTCTCCGGTCTGCGCGATCGACTTGGGTGCATGGCAAGATGTTCAAAGTCGTTTCAATTCTCTTCATGCTGATCTCGGCCTTCCTGTTCCTGCGCGCAATCTTTGGACGAACGAGATTCATGAAGCGGGCGATTTCCGACCTTCGTAGGGAGATCGACTATCTGGTGTGGATCATGCTTGTCATGATCGGTGCCGCAATTGTCTATTCGGCCGTAGTCCTGATCGAGCCTTCATGGAGATGACGTTCTTTGCGCGCCGGCCCTCGGCCCAAGCGGACGCTTGGCAGCTTCCTCATCGCCGAAGGCTCGATCGCCGTTCCCTGACGCGGTTCATCGCCGCTTAAACATCAAGCGCGCTTTCGATAACGCTGCGTTTTTCAAGGCAATAGTAGCCGGCGAGCCGGCTGATCACGGCGCCGCGGCTCCATTCCGCCAAGATGCGGCTGACATTCTCGCGGGATATGCCCGCCATGGCGGCGAGGTCGCTTTGCGTGACCTTCTGCCGGATCAAGGTGCGTCCGTCGCCGACATTGTGGCCGAATGCCTCTGCCAGGCTCAACAGCGCGCGCGCCACGCGTCCCTTCAGTGACATGAAAGTCGTGGCAGCCAGCGCATCGTTGGTGTCGCGCAGGCGCCGCGCCAGAAGCATCATGCCGTACCGGTAGACCTCGGGGCGCGCATCGGCGAAGGCCTGGAAGGCGGCTGCGCTGATGAAGGACAGTTTGGAATCCCGCAACGCCGCGACCGATGCGGAGCGGGGGGTGCCATCCAGCATCGACAATTCGCCGACAATCGCACCGGGGCCCAGAATGGCCAGGATCCGCTCGCCGCCAGCGGCCGTGACCACACTGACCTTGAGCAGGCCCGTATCGAGCCGGTAACAGCCGTCGGACGCATCACCCGGAAGGAAGAGAGATTGGTCCGCCGCAAGTGAGATTGTCCGCGCCTTGCCAAACAGGTCTGCGGAGAGCTGTGTCGGGAGCGCGGACAGCAGATTGTCGGACGGTAGCGGCAAGCTCGCCATGGCGGGGTCTTCCGGCTGGGATATGGCTTGTACGGTAGTATAGCGCGCCGGCTTGGATTTTCCGTATGATGCGTGCTGGAGGCCTCCGACCCGAAGCTTTTCGGGCCAAGGCAGCTTCCGAGGGCGCGCTTTGGACCCACGCACGAATGTTGATGAGCCTGCGGGGCGTGAGATGCGACGCAAGCTTGCCGTCATTCTCGCATCGGACGTAGCCGCCTATAGCCGGCTGGTTGCCGCGGACGAAGAGGACACGATCAGTCGATTTCGTGCGGCCGCTGCCGCCTTCGCTGAAAGCGTTCGTCATCACAGGGGCCGCGTCTTCAACACCGCCGGCGATGCCATTCTGGCGGAATTCGCAAGCGCCGTCGACGCCACGCGTTGTGCGATCGAGATTCAGCAAGCCAACAACGCAGCGAATGCGGCCGCGGAATCGGCCCACAAGCTGCTGTTTCGAATCGGAATCGCGATCGGAGATGTGCTCGTCTGCGACAACGGCGATCTCTTGGGAGACGGCGTGAACATCGCGGCTCGGCTCGAGGGTATCGCGGAGCCGGGCGGCATATGCATCTCCGAAGATGTGCGGGTGCACGTATCGAACAAGATCAATTCGGAATTCGTGGACCTCGGCGAGCAGAAGCTGAAGAACATTCCGCGCGGGATTCGCGCCTATCGGCTTGGGGCTCCGTCAGCTAAGGAAGCACCGAAGCTCGGGATCGTGCGTGGCATGGCGCGCCGCAGATGGCTCGCCTGGACGGCTACCGCCGCGGTGCTTCTGGCCGGCACAGCATCGGTGCTCTGGGTCCGGCGTGCCCCGCAACCATCGCCGATGACTGCGTCGGCCGCCATCAATCACTCATTTGATTCCGCGAATGTGCCGCTCGTCACCGACCGGGTGCGGAGCAGCCTTGCGGATTACGATAGGCAGCCCGATTTCAAGGCCATCGCCATTTCGCATATTGGTTGGGGTGTATCGAGCGGTCTACCCGATCAGGTGGGCGCGGAGCGCGATGCGCTCGATCGCTGCAAAAAGCGGGACCCGAAGGGGGACTGCCGAATCTATGCGGTTGGCAACGAGGTGGTGTGGCCGCGAATGTCGCTTCCGCTGCCCGCCGATCTTCATACCGTTCCACTGGATGTTCTGCTGCAGGCGGCCGACATTGCGGTCGTCAAAGGGATGCCGTCGGCCGCCGGCCTTGCCACATACCTCGCCGAGAACAATCACAAGGCGCTGGCCATCGCCGAAAGCGGGTTTTCCTCCATGGCCAATCGCTCGGATGCGGCGGAAGCGATCCGCCTGGCGGTCGAGCGCTGCTCGGATTTCGCGAAGTCGCCGTGTCTGTTGGTGTCGTTCGACGGCTTCCTGACCGTGCGGGTCCCGCACTCTTATGGAACCGTCCGACCGTACACATTGGCAGGCGAAACCGAAATGAGCGACGCCGACAAAGCGCAGATCGCGCAGGTCTACGCAGGCGCGGATTGGCGTGCCCTGGCGCGCGGCGGCTCGGGTCATTGGTACGCCGTCGGCGCGGCCGATTCGGAAGCCGCAGCGGCCGAACAGGTGCTGGCCAAGTGTCACCAGGCCGAGGCGCAGTGCGGGCTGCGGGCGATCGGAAACTTCCGCGTCGACCGCAAATAGCGATTGTGACGCCGAATGACTTTTTCATCGCCCCGACCGGGGACTGTTGAGCCTGCCGGCATCGCGCCGGAACCAGTCAAGAAAATTCCGTGCCCTTGGCGCGCAGGGATCAATGCTTCGCCCTTTGTCGCCGCAAGGCCCCTGCGGAGCTGATCGCTGATTGAAGCACGCGAAGTACCCCGGCCCTTCCTCGAAGCGGCCTCCGGCGCGCTCGCATGCGTCCCGGTTGGCGATGGCATCTGCCTGCGCAAGCTCGACGCCTGGAGCGGAGGAGGCGTGTGCCGCCATCGCGGCCAGCGAAAGGGCGAGCAGCAATGGCTTGATGAGAGATTTCGTCCGCATTGTTGATCTCCTGTCGAAGCGGTGAGATCGGGCTTCGACATTCGATAGCTCTGGGAGTGCGGTATTGATGTGCTGGCAATCACGATCCCGCGTCCGGATGTGATACGCTGCTCTGGTGCTCAAGGAGCCTTGTGCGCCGTGCAGCTGAAACCACGCACCATCCTGGCCGCCATCGTCATTCTTGCGGACGCGCCGGCCGCCGCGCAGAACCCGACGCCGACATTGCAGCACATCGGTCGAGATCGGCTTTGCGTCACCAACGGCGCGGTCTCATGGCTTTCGGGGGATCGACTTTCAATTGAGACGCCGAGCTCGCGCGCAATCGTTCAAAGAGGCATGGAGAACGCCGCTGATCAGATTGCGGAAATTCGCTTTCAATATCTCGGCCCCAGTCAGGACAGCAAACCCCTGGCCTCCGGTGAGCTGCGCCGCCAGATCGGGCTGAAGCTGCGGGCGCAGGACACCTGCAATCTGATCTATGCGATGTGGCACATCGAGCCCGACAGCAGAGTGGCGGTGTCGGTCAAGCAGAACCCGGGCTGGCACACGCATGAACAGTGCGGCGCGCACGGCTACATCAATTTCAAATCGCAGCAGTTGACGGTCCTGTCGCCGATGCGTGCAGGCGAAAGCCACACGTTGCGGGCCGAGCTGCATGGCGGCGACCTGTCGGTGCTGGCTGACGGTAAATTGGCCTGGCAAGGCTCGTTGGGGAGCGACGCGGCGCTGCCGGCCGGGCCGCCCGGCTTCCGCACGGACAATGCGCGGTTCGCGCTCGACTATTTCGCCGGCGGCTCGGCGAAATCACCATCGGGTGCCGCGCATTCGCCAGCTGTTCAGGCAGCATGCGAGATGTCGGAAGGTGATTGATCGCCGAATATACAAAGCGCGACCTGGTCGTTAAGGATCAGGCCGCGCTCTGCCCTGAGTGTCGTCCCGGAGCGCGCAGAGCGCGAAACCGGAACCCACAGTCCTGTGCGCTAGCGAGAGCGCGCCGCCGTATGGGTCCCTGCTTTCGAAGGGACGACCGCGTAGATGCCTTACTGCGCATTCGCAGCCTGCGGGGCCGCAATCGCTGCTTCCTTCGTGCAGATGTCCTGAAACAGCACGCTGCCATCGGCCAGCTTCTGCTTCGCGAGGCAATTGCACGGAGCCTGCGCGAGTTGCGCCGCCGCTGTCGTGCGAGCCGCAACGACCGGAGCCGCCACGACTGGAGCCGACGCCACCGGAGCCACCGCGACCGGCGCCGGAACCACGATCTCGCCCGGCGCACCTTCGATCACGATCCCGGAGTAGCCGTGATCATGGTCATGATCGTGGTCGTGATCGCCTCCCCCATGCGTGGGAGGGTTGCCGCCGCCGGTGGGCGGAGTCGGTGTCGGTGCGACGCACCCGAACAGAACGCATTCGCTGCCGCTGGCGATGCCGGCGATCGGCTTGGGCGACACGCCAGAGGTCGGGGTCGACCCGAAGCCTTTGACGACGGGGTCCGTGCCGCTGTGATAGACCGTCGGAGTGTCGGGCACGCTGTGGTAGACGGTCGACCCGAAGCCTTTGACGACGGGGTCTGTGGTGCCGTGATAGACCGTCGGAGTGTCGGGCACGCTGTGGTAGACGGCCGGAAGCGGTGCTTGGTGGTAGATGGTCGCAGCGGACTGCTTTTGCCGCGTGGCTGCCGTGGCACTGTCGGCGATGAGCACGGTGGTCAGGGCTGTCGCCGCAAGCGCGAGAGCGGAAAGCTTGGTCATGGTCTTCATGGTGGTCTCCTGTTTGTCAAGGAAGAGCGGGGATCGCTCTTCGATGGTCAGGAGCCTACGGAATCCCGCCCATGGCCGATGTGCTGGCGAGCACAAGAATGCGCATTTGAGCAGTCGGAGATTTATTGCTTGTTTCAAAAATGCTGACCGAGCGCCTGCGCGACACTTGGATCTGGATGCTCGTCGATCCGCGCCGCTTTTTGGCTTTGAAATTCCTGAGATGAGCTTTGCGGCATAGCACGGCGAAGACTGGCGCAAGACGCGCTGTTGCGGTGCGGGAATTTCGAATCGGCGGCGCCAGGATGGATCCCGTTGGCGAAAAAAAAAGCGCGGCCTGCTCCCTGAAGGATCAGGCCGCGCTTTGCTCCGTGCGTCGTCCCGGGCGCGCAGGGCGCGACCCGGGACCTACACTCCTGCGCGCCAGCGAGAACGCATCGCGGTATGGGTGCCTGCTTTTGCAGGGACGACCCAGTAGCTCGGATGTCTTACTGCGCGCTCGCCGTCTGCGGGACCGCAATCGCGCTCTCCTTGGTGCAGATGTCTTGGAACAGCACGCTGCCGTCAGCCAGGATCTGCTTGGTGAGGCAATTGCACGGGGCTTGCACCACCTTTGGATCTGCCACCGGCGCACGTCCTGGCAGAACCTCGACCGGGGCCGGAACCACGAGCGGACCCGGGGCGCCTTCAATGACGATTTCGGGGCGGCCATGGTCGTGATCCTGGCGGTCGTGATCGCCATCGCGATCCCCGCCGCCTGTGACCGGGGTCGTTGTGCACCCGGTGCCCGGATGACACGACACAACGACGGGCGGCTTCTGGTCGCCCATCTTGGTGCACCCAGTCCCCGGACCGCATGAAACAACGATACCGGACGAGCGGCCGGAATTACCCTTCGGCAAAACGACCGGCCCATGCCCGGGCAGGCGTGACGGGGCATTGTCAACTAGGTGAGAGCCATTGGCATGCAGGCCTTGCAGCGTGCCTGCAGGTTCCGACGCGTAGGCGGAGGTGGCAAGAAGCGTTGCGGTGAAGAGCGCGGCCGTGACCGCAAGGGTGGACAAGTGGGACTTGATCGTCATGGTGGTCTCCTGTTGGTCAGGGGAGGGGCGGGGATCGCCCTTCGATGGTCAGGAGCCTAGGAACTCCGGGTCGGCACCGATGTGCTGGCGGGCACAAAAACGCTGCTTCTTCGCGACCGGGCATGCTGACGGCGACCGCCCGTCAAACGCCTGCGAATTTCGATGCGGCGGCCGAGCCGGCGGCACCCCGCGGCGGACAGGATGGCACCTATGCTGATTCGGCGACTGTGGTTGGGACTCATGGGCGGCGCGCCCGCGGGTGAGGGTGAGCGCCGCGATGACCGCGTGTCGGCGCGCGGCAGCGAGCGGCCAGGCGCGGCACCGGCGCCGCTTCGCGGGCCTATCGAGCTCACTGCTTACACGCTCGGCGGCCCAATCGAGATTCGCCCTGCTCCGCCCGAGCGCGACTGGATGGACAAAAGTGACCAGCGCTATGCCTATCGCTGTCTTCCGCTCAACATCGCCAATGCGTATGGCTGGGAAATCCTCTGCCCGTCGGGCTTCACCGCGATCTGGAACGGCTATGCGGATCTCGACGCCATCGTCGTCGCCCCTGATCCGGGCACGACCGCGCCGGCGATCAGTCATTTCGGGCGCGGCATCCTGACCTTCCATGTTCCACTGCTGTTTCAAACCGGGCCCGACGTGGACCTCGTGGTGCAGGGGCCCATCAACCGGCCAAAGGATGCCATCGCTCCGCTCACGGGCGTTGTGGAGACGGATTGGGCGCCCTACACCTTCACGATGAACTGGCAATTCACGCGGCCCCAGGCGGCCATTCGGTTCGAAGCCGGAGAGCCGTACTGCCACGTGTTTCCGGTCCGCCGCGGCGAGCTTGAAGGCATCACGCCGCGCTTGGCCGCGATCGCGACGAAACCCGATCTCAAGCGCCAATACGAGACGTGGATGCAGAGCCGCAACCAGTTCAATGCCGACCTCAAGCTGGCCGGATCAGACGCTCAGGCGGAGAAATGGCAGAAGCGCTACCACCGCGGCCAGTTGCCGGACGGCGCGGCGGCACAAGCGCCTGGTCACCGGACCCGCGTGCGGCTGAAGCCGTTCGAGGAATGAGCAACAATCAAAATAATCCGGGTCTTCCCCCGCTGACATGTTGCTCGGGCGAGCACGCGACGCTTACTTCCGCAGCTGATCAAAATAGCGCAGATCGGGCGGCGGCTGATCCTTCCGGATGGGCATCAGGTAGCCATCGGCGGACAAGAAGAACGCTTCGTCGTGAATCCGCACATAGGAATTGGCCTCGGCGCAGACCTGGCTGCGCCATTCCGGCGGCTGCGCCGCAAGGCGGCGATAGCGCTTGGTCACGGTCCAGGGCCGGGTCAGGGCATGGTCGATTACCGTGATGTCGTTGAGAAGAAAGTTCCGGTCCGCGCTGTCGAGGTGGATGCGCTCCTTGATGATCGTCTGGCCATCCTTGTGGAACGGCAGCCCGGTGGCATCGTAGGTGCGCGGGCTCTTCAAGCCACGCGTCTCGACCACGAGCGTGTGGTAGTGACCCAGCGCATCCGCATCGGCCCATTCACCAATGGAATAGCCCGCGAAAGTCGGCTCGATCTCTCTCGGCCAATCGCGCCCGTCGGTGTAGATCCGGCGGTAGGAATCGTTGACGTGACTGATCAACACATACGTGGTGTCCGGCGTGATCACGAATTCCATCGGATCGAAGGCGCTCATCATCATCGGCATGCCTTGCGGCAGGCAGTACCATTGCGGCGCGTCACCCGGCTCGCCACGCGCCTGCGCCGCCAGATTGGCGTCGTAGACCGCCTGATACTCGGCGGTCAGCGGCGCGGTGTCGCCTGGCTGCACCCAGCGCGGCAGCACGGTGCGGTCCCATGCGCCCTTCCAGTCTGGAAATTTTGCATCATCGAACGCGCGAGCGGCCGGCGCAGCGGCTGCTAACGTCGCCGCCATCGCGCTCGCCCACAACATGACTCTCCAAGGCATGGCGTGCTCCCCTCTCTTCGGTAATCCCGGCGGGCTCGCGACCGCTCGCTCAAAGCTAGCCCACCGGACGCCAGATGAGGAGGCGGCCTGAATTTCCCGTCTGGGTCATCGATCAGCATCCGGCGCCCGGATGCTCTGCATGCGGCAGCCGCATTGCAGGGCCGCGCCTCGCACATTGACCTGATTTCATAAGCAGGCTTATAATATATGTTCCTTCAGGACAGGTCGGAAATACGCCATGCCGTCCCGGATCACGCCGAATCGGGAATTTGCTTTTACGCTGTATGACGTAGCGCGGCTGCTCCGCACCTATGCGGACCAGCGCGCCGCCGAGTTCGGCATCACGCGGGCGCAGTGGGCGGTGATGGCCCGGCTCGATCGCCAGGAAGGCATCAAGCAGTCGGAGCTCGCGGAAACGCTCGATCTGCAGCCGATCACATTGACACGCCTGTTGGACCGGCTGGAGGAAAGCGGCCTGATCGAGCGCAGGGCCGACCCGCATGACCGGCGGGCCAATCGCCTCTACCTTGCGGGCGCGGCGCGCCCGTTGCTCGAACGCCTGACAAGCCTCGGCGAGGAGCTCATGGCGACCGCACTCGCCGGCATCGACCGTGCGACCGTGAAGCTGATCCTCGCCAATCTCATGCTTGCCAAGGAAAACCTGCGCGGCGCGATCGCCCGCAGATCCGCTGCGCCACTCCCTCTCCCTTCCCTCCCCCGCAAGCGGGGGAGGGTTAGGGTGGGGGACAGGAGCGCGAGCAACGTTGCGGAAAAAGTCGCGGAAAAGACCCATGTCTGATGCCGTCCTCAAGTTCCGCAGCGAAGGCGATGTCGGCGGTGTCAAGCGCAAGGCCTCGCTCGGCGAACGCTTGCGCGCTCGCGCGCGGCTCACTTTGCTGGTCATCGTTCCGCTCATCGGCCTCATCGCCGGGCTTGCGCTTTATCTGTCTGGCGGCCGCATCGTCTCGACCGACAACGCCTATGTGGGCGCCCAGAAGGTGCTGGTGACGCCGGACATATCCGGCAAGATCGCTGCAGTCTCCATCAAGGAGGGTCAACACGTTTCGGCCGGCGACGTGTTGTTTGTGATCGATGCGACGCCGTACCGCCTGGCCCTTGCGCAGGCGCAGAGCAAGCTCGAGAGCACCCGCACCGACTTCAACAACATGAAGTCCAACCTCGCGTCGCTTGACAAGCTGGTCGATCTTTCACAGCAGAATGTCGCCTTGAAGCGCAGGGATGTCGAGCGCAAGCAGCAGCTCGTCACCCGCGCCGGCGCCTCTCAATCCGATCTCGATAATTCCATGTCGGCAGCCGTCACCGCGGAGCTGGAGGCGCAATTTGCGGCGCAGCAGCAGGCCTCGACGCTGAATGCGCTGCTCGGCAAGCGCGACCTGCCGCTCGATGAGTATCCGCCCTACCGACAGGCCAAAGCGGCGGTGGACCAGGCCGAGCGCGATCTCGACCACACCACGCTCAAGGCGTCGATCAGCGGCACCGCGACCCAAGTGGACAACATTCAGCTCGGTCGCTTTGTCACCGCCGGAACCCCGATCCTCAGCATCATCGATGATGCCGCGCCCTGGGTCGACGCCAACCCGAAGGAAACCGATCTCACCAATGTGCGGACCGGACAGAAGGTCGTGGTTTCCGTCGACGCGTTTCCAGCCCGCAGCTTCCGCGGCACCATCAGCTCGATCAGTCCGGGCACCGGCGCCGAATTCGCGATCCTGCCGCCGCAGAATGCCATCGGCAACTGGGTGAAGGTGGTGCAGCGCGTGCCGGTGCGCATCGCCTTCGATGCCGGCCAGGACGTGAGCTTATTGCGCGCCGGCATGAGCGTGACGGTCGATATCGATACCGGCCATTCCCGCTCGCTCAGGTCGCTCATCTCGGCGTTCATGCGCACGGGCGGACCGCCGTGAGCCCTGCATCCGCCTCGCGCTGGCAGCGGCCGCTGGTGACGGTCTGCGCCATGGCGGCGACCATCATGCAGGCGCTCGACACCACTATCGCCAATGTGGCGCTGCCCTATATGCAGGGCAGCCTCTCGGCCTCGCTCGATCAGATCAATTGGGTGCTTACCTCTTATATCGTGGCTTCTGCCATCATGACGGCGCCGATCGGCTGGATTGCCGACCGCTTCGGCCGCAAGAAGCTGTTCATCGTCTGCACCGCCGGCTTCACTTTCGCCTCGGTGCTGTGCGGGCTCGCCGGCTCGATCGGCGAGATGGTGGCGTTCCGCCTGCTGCAAGGCATGTTCGGGGCCGCCCTGGTGCCGCTCAGCCAAGCCGTGTTGCTTGATTCCTATTCGGCCGAAGAACGCGGCTCCGCCATGGCGATCTGGGGCATCGGGGTCATGCTCGGGCCCATCATGGGACCGACGCTCGGCGCCTGGCTCACCGACAACTACAATTGGCACTGGGTTTTCTTCATCAATGTGCCGGTAGGTATCGTCACGGTCGCCGGACTCTCCCTGTTCATGGACGAGACCAAGCAACAAAAGCATCTGCGCTTCGATTGGTTCGGATTTCTGGCGCTCGCGGTCGGGATCGGCGCCTTGCAACTGATGCTCGACCGCGGCGAGCAGCTCGGCTGGTTCGAATCCGGCGAGATCGTGGCCGAGACGATCATCTCAGGCGTCGGCTTCTACTTTTTCTTTGCGCATTCGCTCACCACCGAGCGTCCGTTTGTGCGCTTCGACATCTTCAAGGATCGCAATTATGTGGGCGGCTGCTTGTTCATGGTGGTGATCGGGCTCGTGCTGTTCGGCACCATGGCGCTGGTGACGCCGTTCATGCAGAACGTGCTCGGCTATCCGATCCTGACCGCCGGCTTCCTGCTGGCCGCGCGCGGGGTCGGCACGCTGGTCGCCATGGTGCTGGTCGGCCGCCTGATGAAGATCGTGGCCGCGCGCTATCTGGTGCTTACCGGCATGCTGCTCGCAGCCTTCACGCTGGGCCAGATGGTCGACTTCACCGACCAGACGTCCGCGCGCACGATCGTGGTGGCGAGCGTGCTGCAGGGCTTCGGCCTCGGGCTTGTCTTCGTGCCGCTCTCAACGGTCGCGTTCGCGACGCTGCCCGGTCACCTGCGCACGGACGGCACCGCCATCCTCACGCTGGTGCGCAATCTCGGCAGCTCGATCGGTATTTCGGTCGTGATCGCCGAGCTTACCTCGACTACCAGCGCGATGCATGCGCGCCTCGATGAATTCGTCACGCCATTCAACAGTGCGCTGCAGATGCCGGATGCGGCGATGCTGAGCCCTTTGACCGAGACCGGGCGCGCCGTGATGGATCGGGTGCTGACCCAGCAGGCGACCATCATCGCCTATGCGAACGACTACAAGCTCTTGATGTATCTGACGCTTGCCGCCATCCCGCTGGTCTTCGTGATCGGGGTCGGATCGGCGAAAAGAACGCCGCCCGCCGCGGCCGCCGAGGTCGCGCATTAACCGGAAGCTCGTGCCTCAAGTGACTCGCGGTAAGGTTCAGCACCGCGTTCGGTGACGGTCTGCTTCTACTTCAATCGCAGGGATCATTTCGCGCTGCCGCGAACAGCGGGTCCGGGCCAGAGCAGAGAGCAGAAGTCGGCAACAAGATTGCGGGGCTTAATGTCGCCGCCGCTTTTGGCAATGGCGCCACGCCCTCCATGGGCCCTGCATGGTGATCGCGCAATCCGGAGTGACCGCGCGAACACTCGGCTAGGCAATCTTCTCTCAGAAATCGGCCGTGTTGGCTTGCGGAACCGGGAACAGGTTCTTGCCGAAATGGTCCCCGTTGTTTTCGGCGCAAACCATCTCGAGGAGCGGGTTCGGTACCTTGCGCCAGCTTCTCCTCATGTAGAGCTGTTCATTGAAGGTGTCCGGATCGTCGACCTTGACCAAAGCTTCCAACGTCTCGCCATCGGCGGACAACCTAAAGCGTTCAATGACATGCAGCTTCTCGGAATGCGGCGTGCGGAACCAATCCAAAAAGCTATTGTGGGTCTGAAGCCCGATGGTGTCGACCACCAGAGTGTCGCCGCCTTCGTAATATCCGATCGACTCGCCGAACCACGATGGCTTCACCGGCTCGGAATGCTGGTCGGTCAAGAAGATGCGGCGCACCATGTGATCGGTTTGCCAGATCATCCACACCTCATTTGGTGTTTGGATGAAGTAGAATGGCTCAGCCGGCGTCAACAATTGCTCGGGAACGCCACCCGGATAGCAGCTCGATTGGGCGGAGAACGGAAGTCCCCGTTTGCCGGTTAACACTTCATCATTTGATTCCTGCATCTGTTTCGCCGCCCATGGCTTAAGCACCGGGTCCTTGGTGTTGCCGATATGCGGCGTCACCTGACCGGGGCCGTCACGGTTGCCATGAAGGGGATGGGCGGGGTCTTGGCGTATAGGGCCGCGGCCCAGCCCCGGCGGCGGGTCGAGCCAGTCGACGCCCACGACAAGCCAAGCGAATTGGGCTGATGCCAGCTGAGGAATCGTGCCCTTTGCGACCTCGTATCCCTGCGACGGGGTTTGGGCGCACGCGCGTAGGGCGGGCGCGAAAACGGCGACGCTTGCGACGATGACCGCTATCGAGGCATCGCCCAGTAGCGCTTTGAAAGAACAGCAAAGGAGATCGGAATATCTTGCACACTTCGACACTTTGGAATGCTCCGATTCTTCTGGCGGGATCGATGATGAGACTCGCTTCGCAGTTCAAGCCGTGAAGAAGTAAACGAAATGGCGGTAGTCGCGATCGGGCCCTTCCTGTTGCGGGTAGCGGCTGAAGGCCCGTTCGAGTCACGGGACCGCCCACCCCAGAGGATCACCTCGGCGCTGTCGAAGATATCGGAACGAAGAAGGCTCGTCAGCGGGTGCGAGCGCTGTTCTGCAGCCGGCCTAAGTGCCAGAGGACTGCTCCGGATCAACTTGAGAAAGTCTCAAGCCGAGGCAATTCAGGGTCGCTTTGGGGCCCTTAGCTGTCCTACTGGATAAGAGAAGGGTAGGACCGATTCGGGCCAGATTCGGAAAGGCTCAGATTGAGCAATTCAGGCTTGCTTTCGCCGCGTTAGCTGCCGGGCAGGAGAGCCGGCCTCTTGGCATGCAATTGAGTAGCCGCCCGGCTAACTAACCCCCGATCTCAAACGTCACGCCCTGCGCGAGCGGCAACTCGCCGCCGAAATTGATCGTGTTGGTGGCGCGGCGCATATAGGCCTTCCAGGAATCCGAGCCCGCCTCGCGGCCGCCGCCAGTCTCCTTCTCGCCCCCGAAAGCGCCGCCGATCTCCGCCCCTGAAGGCCCGATATTCACATTGGCGATGCCGCAGTCGGAGCCGGTTGCCGAAAGAAAGCGTTCCGCTTCGCGTATGTCGCGGGTGAAGACCGAAGAGGATAGGCCGGCCCCGACCGCGTTGTGCATTCGGATCGCCTCGTCGAATTCCGCGTAGCGCATCACGTAAAGAATCGGCGCAAAAGTCTCGCGCAGCACCGGCCCTGAATGCGACGGCATCTCGGCGAGCGCCGGACGCACATAGTAGGCGGCGTCGCCTCCGATCCCGGCGATACGCGCTCCACCCTGCACCTTGCCGCCGGCGGCGCGCACTTCGTCAAGCGCGCGTTGCATGCCTTCGAAGGCGTGTCCGTCAATCAGCGGCCCGACCAATGTCGCGGCCTCGCGTGGATCGCCGATCGCGACCGAGGCATAGACGGCCGAAAGGCGGTCCAGGAGCTTGCTGTAGATCTCATCGTGCACGAACAGCCGCCGCAGCGTGGTGCAGCGCTGGCCTGCGGTCCCCATGGCGGCGAACGCAATCGCCCGCAGCGCAAGCTCGAGATCGGCGGACGGCGTCACGATCGCCGCATTGTTGCCGCCGAGCTCGAGGATTGCGCGGGCAAACCGCGCCGCAAGGCGCGGCGCTACCGCGCGCCCCATGGCGGTCGATCCGGTCGCGGAGATGAGCGCGACGCGACTGTCATCGACCAGCGCCATGCCGATATCGCGGCCGCCGATCAACACTTCGCATAATCCCTCGGGCGCTTCGCCAAAGCGGCGCCGCGCCCGCTCGATCAGAGCGCCAGTCGCAATTGCCGTGAGCGGGGTCTTCTCCGAGGGCTTCCACGCGACGGAATCCCCACAGACGAAAGCGAGCGCCGCATTCCAGGCCCATACCGCCACCGGGAAGTTGAATGCCGAGATCACCCCGCAGGGGCCAAGCGGGTGCCAGGTCTCCATCATGCGATGCTCAGGCCGCTCGCTGGCGATTGTGCGACCATAAAGCTGACGCGACAGTCCCACCGCAAAATCGCAGATATCGATCATCTCCTGCACTTCCCCGCGGCCTTCGGAGAGGATCTTGCCGGTTTCGAGCGTGACCAGGAGACCAAGATCGTCCTTGGCGGCGCGCAGCTCTTCGCCAACGAGGCGCACGAATTCGCCACGTCGCGGCGCCGGCACGGTGCGCCAGCGGAGGAACGCGTCGGCGGCGCGGGCGATGGCGGCGCCTGCCGTGGTCGCGCTGTTTGCGCGGACCTCCGTGATGATTTCGCCGGTTATCGGCGAGACCGCGGCGAGCCCTTCGCCGAACGCGCTGTCCGGCACTCCGAGCCGTGCCAGGATGGCGAGCGCCTGTGCCCGCGGCGAATCCATCGCAAGCTTCGCGTTCATGACGGTCTCGCGCCGCCGAACGCGGCCGGGGCAGCATCCGGCTTGGCATATACGCGGCCGAAGCGATTCTCCAGAAATGCCTTCAGCGGGATGTCCTCCTGTCGCACGAAGCCATTTTGCGGCAGGCTTCCCATGACCAGCAAATCGAGCACTGCGCAGATCGCGGCCGCCGTGGTGATCTGGATGGCGCTCAGCATGCGCCCCTCCACCTCGCGGCTGTAGATCTTGTTGGCATAGGTTTCCTGCATCAGCTGGCCGCGGGTGTGGCCACTGACCGAAACCGAGATGATCACCACGTCTTGCAGCGTGGTCGGCACCGCATGCTCAAGGATGTTCTTGAGCACGTCGCGGCGGTCGCGCAGGCGCAGATCATTGAGCAGCGCCCGCATGATCGCGGCGTGCCCCGGATAGCGGATCGTCCGATAATTGAGGTTGCGCACTTTCCCGGCGAGGGTGTCGCATAGCGTGCCGAGCCCGCCGGACGTGTTGAAGGCCTCGTAGGTGACGCCGTCCAGCGAGAACTCCTCGCATTCTTCCAGCGGCGGCACCTCGCGCCGCTCGCCGTTGACGATCGCCTCGCACGGCTCGCAATATTCGTTGATGACGCCGTCCGTGCTCCAGGTGAGGTTGTAGTTGAGGGCATTCGACGGATATTGCGGCAGTGCGCCGACCCTGAGCTTGACGCTGTCGAGGCTCTCGAAGCGGCGGGTCATGTCGTAGGCCACGATCGAAACGAACCCGGGCGCCAGGCCGCACTGAGGGATGAAAGCTTGCGTCGCACTCTCAGCCAACTCCTTGACGCGCCGGGTGCTGGATACATCCTCCGTCAAATCGAGATAATGCGTGCGCGCAGCGCGGGCCGCCGCCGCGATGACGCCGGTCAGATGAAACGGCGCAGCATTGAGCACCGCAAACTGCCCGTTGAGCAGATCGAGCAGCCTGCCGCCGTCCTCGATCTCGGCGATCACCGGACGCACGCGTCCATCGCCGGAGAGACGCTCGAAAGCCTCCGCCGAGCGATCTGCCAAGGTCACCTGGTAGTCGCCGGTCGCGCCTAAAAGCCCGGCGATCGTGGCGCCGATCTTGCCGGCGCCGAGCACCACGACCTTCTCCAAAGGGGGCCTCCGCCAAGGACCAGAATTGCGGGTGAGCTTAACACCGAAACGATGACGCGCCGCCCTGCGTTCCCGCAATTTCGCGCCGATGCATGCGAGCGGTCTCGCGCCAGATGCGCGCCCCGAGGGGCTCCATATTTTCGCGTTAGTCGGATTGACACGAAATAAATATTCGTGTTAATCGGATTATCATGAAAAATAAAGAGGCCAGCCCCACGCGTCCCTATGTGATGACGGCGCGCGCCGCCAAGGCGGCGGCGACCCGCGCGCGCATTCGCGCCCGCGCCGCCGAGCTCTACCGCGAGCGGCCGATCGAGGATTTCACGCTGGAGGAGGTGGCGCGGCGTGCCGAGACCACGGTGCAGACGGTGCTCCGCATCTTCAGCAGCAAGGAGCAGCTGATCTATGCGGCGCTCGAGGAGATGGTCGAGCACGGCATGCCAGTCAAGCCGACGCCGCCAGGCGATGTGCCGGCGGCGGTCGCGGCGATCTTCGACATCTATGAAGGCATGGGGGATCTGGTCCTCGAGCGCCTTTCCGACGAGCATCGGCGGCCCGCCCTGAAGGAGGGCCTCGAACGGGGCCGCAAGAGCCACCGAGACGGCGTCCGCACGGCGTTTGCCCCGCAGCTCGCGCGGGTTTCCGGCCACGCCCGCTCCGAATTGACGGAAATGCTGACCATCCTCACCGATGTCTATGTGTGGAAGCTGCTGCGTCGTGACCGCAAGCTCGGTCGCCGCGCCGCCGAGGCGATCGTTTGCAAGATGATTGATCGGGTAACGTTGGAGGAGACGGCATATGGCGAAGATTCTATGGTTGAATTGGTCGGGCGGCGGAAATCTGCCCCCTAGCCTCGGCATCGCCCGGGTCTTGTCCGAGCGCGGCCATGAGGTGGTGTTCGCGGGCCGACCCGAGATGGTTCCGCGCGTCGACGTAGCCGGCTTTCGCGCCATCGAGCTCACGCAGGCGTATGCGCAAGTCGAGCGCTACCCGCAGGGCCATTTCATGACCCGCGCCGTTTGCTATCTGACCTCGCCCGCGGTCGGCGCCGAGATCAGGCAGGTGGTCGCGGAGGAAAAGCCGGAGCTCGTGCTGATCGATGCCATGTTCCCGGTGGCGCTCGCAGAGGCCGCGGATTTCGCGCTGCCTTCGGCGGTCGTCATCCACACGTTCATTTTCCGCCAGCTCGACATGTGGCGGCGCTTTTTCACCATGTTCGACGGCATGCGTCAGCAGGCGGGGTTTCCCGGTCTGCCTACGGTCGATGCGCTTTGGCAGGCACGCGATCGCATCATCGTCACGACGCTCGCGGCGTTCGACGCCGCCCCGCTGCCCGGCTGGCAGATGGTGCGTCATGTCGGTCCCTCGCTCGAGGACGAGAAACACGCCGTTCCGCTGCCGCTGCCCTGGCCGGATGCGGACGGAACCCCATTGGTGCTGATGAGCTTCTCGACGGGCTTCGAGCAGCGCAACGTCGAGAAGCTGCAGCGCGGGCTCGAAGCGTTGAAGAGCCTGCCGGTGCATGTGGTGGCGACGACCGGCGGGATCGTCGGTCCCGGAGAGCTCGTCACGCCGCGCAACGCGACGGCAGTGAGCTACGCGGCGCACGATCCGATCATGCGACGCGCTGCGCTGGTCGTAACGCACGGCGGCCACGGCACTGCCATGCGTAGCCTGCGCCACGGCGTTCCCATGGTGGTCATCCCGGGCCTGGCGGGCGATCAGCCTTATGTGGCGGCCGCCGTGCAGGAATGGGGCGTTGGTCGCGCACTTCCGGGCGATGCCGATGTCGCGGCGATCAGGAGCGCCGCGCAGGAAGTGCTTTCCACGCCTTCCTACCGGGCCGAGGCGGAGTTGCGCGCCAAGGCACTTGCCGGCGTCGATGGCGCTGCACGCGCCGCCGACGAGGTCGAGAGCATGCTTGCGAGCCCGCGCCCCATGCGCGCTGCGAATCCCGCCAGAGTGCTGGCGTAATTTGCAGTCTCTTGTCCCCGGCCCCGACCCGGGACCGTTCCAAGCTACCAATAGGGTTGCGGCCAGTACGGTCCCGGTTCTGCAGCGCACCGTGGTATTGGCGCCCTCGCGAAAACTCTAACGCAACGGCCGCGCTGCGCTGCGCCCGGGACAAGATCTTTGGTTCCGGTCCGTGCCTTAATTCTTCGTCTCGGCAAAATTCCGCAGATCGGGCGGCTTCTGATTCTTCTGCGTCGGCATCAGGAAGCCGTTCTCGCTGATCAGATAATCTTCATGACCGATGACGACGTGATGGTTGTCCTCGGCGCACACATATTCCACCCACTTGGCGTCGGTCACGTGGTGATAGGTGCGGGTCACGGTCCATGGGCGGGTGAGCGCGTGATCGATGACAGTGATCTCGTTGCGCATCACCGTGGGATCAGCCGCATCGACGAAGATGCGCTCTTTGATGATGGCCTGGTCGTCATCGTGCAGGGGCAGCCCGCTCGAATCGTAGCTATGCGGGTTCTTCACGCCGCGCGTCTCGACCTCGAGCATGTCGTAATGACCGTTGCCGGTGGTGTCGCGCCAGCGGCCGATCGAATAGCCGTTCGACGAGTGGATGAGATGCGCCGGCCAGTCGCGTCCGTCGGTGTAGACGCGGCGAAACTGATTGGCGATGTCGCGCATGATGTAGGTCGTTTCCGGCGTGATGGCGAAGAACAACGGATGATCGCCGTTCATGATCCTCGGCATGCCGTGCGGCAGACAGCGATAGCCGGGATTATCACCCTGGCCACCGCGTGCCTGGTTGGCGAGGTCGGCCTCATAGCGGGCCTGATATTCCGCGGTCAGGGGCGCCTGTTGGGCGAGACCGCGTGGCTTGTCCGGATCCCAGGTGCCCCCCTTGGTGGCACGCGAACGCCCCCAACTGCCGGCGTTCCAATCCGGATAGAGCGCGCCGTCGTCGGCCCGCGCGTCGAGCACAAAGCAGCCAAATGCCGCCGCCAGCGCGACCGGAATGATCAAGGATCGATGCAGCATCATGCCTCCTTCCTGGTATCGCCGATTTAAGTCGCCGGGGTAGTATATCGGATCAACCATGAAAGGCAGAGCTGCCGATTCCCCGGTGGCAAAACAGGATCGCCCAGCTCATCCTCGATCACAAAAAATTTAAACAACACCGGCTTGAAGAGACGCGCTGAAATAGCAACCTCGATTCCGGCCAGGCCGGGGTGCGGGGGCGGACGCTTGCAACATCTCTGGTCTGACCAAGGAGGCAGTCATGCATCTCCGCCCGCTGCATCGTGTCCTCCACCCGCGAAGCGTCGAATTGAAGAAGCACGGAGGGAACGCCATGAATAGACGAATCATGTTCAGCCTTGCGCTGGCGGCCGCAATCGGAGCCCTGACGATGCCGGCGGCCTCTTTTGCTCAAGAGGCGCAGCGCCCACCGGCCGCCGCTGGGGCGCAACAGAAGCCGCCGGCGGCGCCCGAAGCCCCGAAGGCGCTCAAGGATCAGCTGGTCGGCACGTGGCGTCTTCTCATCGCGGATGCGGTCAATCCGGACAACAGCCAGACCCCGCAATTCGGGCCCAACCCGGAGGGCATTCTGATATTCACGCCCAACGGACACTATTCGTTGCAGATCATGCGCTACAATCGGCCGAAGTTCGCGGCCAACGACCGCACCAAGGGAACAGCGGATGAAAACAAAGCCGCGATTTCCCAGATGGCCTCCCATTTCGGAACCTATACGGTCGACGAGGCGAACAAGACCATAACCTTCCGCATCGAAGGCAGCGCATACCCCAATTGGGAAGGAACCACACAGACGCGCATGATCAAGTCGATCAATCCGAACGACGCGCTCGTCTACATGATTGCGAACCCGTCCACAGGCACTCTGCCGGAGATGGTTGCGTGGAAGTGGGTGCCGTGATCGGGTGAAGCTACGGCGAATCGAGGCGATGCGCCTGCGCGTCGCCTCAACGCGTAGCACTCGTCCCAAATCGCAGCCCCAAAATCTGCATATGCGGGCTGATGCGCTCGCGCCGTGTCTCTGTCACGTGACCTTGTCATTGTGAGGGCGTGTGAACAAATCGCGGCTGCAGGTTTCCTGCTCGTCCCCGCGGAAGCGGGACCCAGTGCTTTGCCGCAAGGACCAGACCCCACTTCCGCGGGTAAGCGCAGGCGGGTATTTCTTCGCAAGCTCTGAGTCTATTACATCGAGCTTTTCACATTGAAGCGCCCGGCCGTCGGCGAGCGTCGTGTCTACCAACTCGCTCGGCGCCGGGATGTCGTTGCGTGTCGGCACAAACCCAAGGTGTTCGCGGCCGGATAGGAGGCCAGGTGCTCAAGCCCAGACTCGAGGCGCTCGCGCGCTTTGCCGCGGCCGCCGTCGTGTGCGCGATGGTCGGTGCTATTGCGATCAAGTCAAGGTCGATCGGTTCAATTGCGGCGGGACCAATCGTGCTGCGACCTGCGCTCGCCGCCGACGGTGTGCCCAATTTCGCGCCAAACAGCTCAACCGGCTGGCTCGCCGAGGATGATGATTTCATCCAGCCGCCGAGCGGGCCGGGTCCGGTCAAGTCCGATCCGAGCCGTCCCTACATCAGCTTCTATAAATTGCGCGACAATCCGCATCCGATGTTTCGGCTTGCCGATCTGTCCAATCCGATTCTGCAGCCCTGGACACGGGAGGCGCTCGCCAAGGTCAACGCGCGGGTGCTTGCGGGCGGCTATGTGTCGATTCCCAAGGAGCGATGCTGGCCGGTCGGCGTCCCGGGTTTTCTGTTGCTGCCGGCCACGCCGGTCTACTTCCTGCAGACCACCAAGGAAGTGGTGATGATCTGGATGCAGGACCATCAAGTGCGCCATGTCTATCTCGATGTGCCGCATTCCGCGAACCTGAAGCCGTCATGGTTCGGCGAATCTGTCGGCCATTACGAGGGCGCCACGCTGGTGGTCGACACGATTGGGCTGTCGAGCCGAACCTTCGTCGACAATTATCAGACCCCGCACACGGAGCAGCTGCATGTGATCGAGCGCTACCGCATGGTCAATGGCGGCAAGACACTCGAGGCGAAAGTCCATGTCGAGGACCCGGGCGCCTTCACCACGGCCTGGGACGCCATTCAGCGCTATCGCCGCGTCGAGCAGGGTCCGATGATCGAGATGGCGTGCGCGGAGAACAACGACGATCACTTCCAGCAGAACCTCGAGCCCATGCCGCAGGCCGACAAGCCGGATTTTTGAACGAGGCTCTAGCTTGGAGCCTATACATCAAGCTTATAGGCGCGCTTCGCGGCGCCGCTGAACAGTGCGGTCTTTTCGTCCGCGGAGTAATGTGCGGCTATGCGCTTGAACGCGTTCCAGATCACCTGATAGCTGCAGGTGCCTTTGTCGACCGGGAAGTTGCTCTCGAACATCGAGCGTTGCGGACCGAAGGCGGCGATCGACGCCTCGATATAGGGACGCCAAGCCTTTTCCAGGTCCTGCGAGGAGGGCGGGTCGGGTCGGTCGAAGAAATCAAAGCCGATCATCTTCATGCCCAGCCCGCCGAGCTTGACATAGGTGTTGGGGAAGCTCGCGAACTTCTCGATCTTGGCGCGCCAATCCGCAAAGGCCGCATCGCGCTTGCCCGCATAGGGACCGATCGCGACCGGCCCGCCCACATGGTTGAGCACGATGCGGGCCTGCGGAAACGCATGGGCGAGATCGATCACATCATCGAGCTGGGTCTGGAACAGCCAGGCATCGAAGGTGAGGTCGAGCGCGGTGAGCGCTGCGAAGCCTCGCGGAAATTCTTGTCGAGATACAGGCCTGGTCCGGCCGCGTTGCCGAACGGCTTGAGCCCCGGATCATCGCTCCACGTCGAGCCGTTGCGCACACCGCGGATGCGGCCATCGGAAACCGCCATATGCCGCTCCAGCAGGCCCTTGGCGCGCGCACCGAGCCGGAGATCCACATACCCGACCATGCCGGCGATGCAGCGTGTCGGTCCATAGCGACCGGAGGCGCTCATCGCCGCGACCCCGCACACGAACTCGGTCTCGCCCAACGACTTGAGCTCGTCGGGTCCATCAGCGCGGTACATCGATCCCGCCTGCTCGAACATGGTGGCGTGGATCTTGTGACCACTGCCCACATCGGCAAGCAGCTCGGGGAACAGATAGCGGTAGCCGGGACGATCCCAAAGATGATGATGCGGGTCGATGATCGGCAAATCCGGCTCGAGGATTTCCTCGGTGTGCTTGGCGAGCCAATCGGTGCGCACCGGCGCTTGCGAAGCCGGCCCCGGAGCCGTCGGCGGCGTGTTTTGTGCGCGTACAGAGCCGGCGCCGAGCGCGACTGCGCCGACAAGGCCGGCGCCGGCGCTCAGGAGCGCGCGACGCGACACTGCGCGCGCATCACCGCCGTGTCGGACTTGCTCGGTTTGTTGAACGCAACTTTCAGCGACAGCCGTCGTGTTGAGCATGGCGTTCCTCCCACATTATGAGCTTGGAAGGAAGCTTACTCTCGAATGTCGCACGGCTCCATTGCGCCAATTCCTCCCCTCCCGACTGCGGCAGGCGATCGCACATGGCGGGCGGCAGTCTCTAGCTGTCCCGGCGTGCCGGGAAAGGAGATGGAAGCGCCGCGCCCTATGTCAAAATGTTAAGCCCCGCACAAGCGGGGGAATCGAGAGAGGCTCCGTTGAGAAAAAGGAGCAAGAGGCGTGGGAGGGGGCGCCTCTTGCTCGCTCTGGGTCCGGACTGGAGACGAAGGGTCCGGACGCTCGATATCAGTTCTGCCGCGCCGCCTTGTGGGCCGGCTGATACGCAAAGCTTACGCGAGCCTGATCGGTGTTGTTCCACCACCACGGCAGCTGGTTGCCCTTGGCCTCGCGCGCGGCTTGAGCTGCGCTCGCGCTCTCATCGATATCGTTGGCGTAAGCGGTCGAAATGGTGCCGAGCGCGCCCATCAGGAGGGCCGCGGCGAGGAGGGTCTTGCTCTTGGTCGACATGGGAAATCTCCGTCTTGTTGTCGGTAACAACCTCAAGACTGGCCGGAGCGGGTTATTATTCCCGGCTTCGCTCGCTTATGTGCTGGATTTGGAGAATGCGGCCGATATCGCCATTAAATTGGGCTTCAGGATTCTAAATTCGCATTTAGTCTGCCGGCTCCATGTCGGGAATTCGTCGGGATAAACGGCAAATGGCCGCGCGCTGACCTTGATCAACGGCGTGGCGGCTGCCCCGCGATATTGAGCGCTCTGCTTGCCTGCAAGCGCGGATTTGCTGTTACAGCCGCAACTATCTGGCCCGCCGGTGAGCTTGACACCTGCTTTCAGCCGGACTTAGCATTTCGGGCTTTCCAGAACAGATCAGCTTGCCGGAGGTGTCCATGTACTCGTCCGTGCACTCTACGATGCCGGGCATTCTGCCTCGCGCTGCCGTTGCGGCATGCTTCGTGTTGGCGGCGGTCGGCGCATCGCGGCCTGCGCTCAGCCAAACCGCGGCTCCCGACCTGAATTACGAGTTCTTCCGCGACAAGGTCGAGCCCGTCTTCTTAACCAAGCGTCCTGGCCACGCCCGCTGCGTGTCCTGTCACACGGTAAATAATGCGCCGTTCCATCTGGTGCCGCTGTCGCCCGGAGCCACGGCCTGGAACGAGGAGCAGTCGAAGCAGAATTTTGAGCTCGTGCATCGCGTGGCGGTCGCCGGCTATATGGAAAGCCCGCTCATCAAGCATCCGCTCGCCCAGGAAGCGGGCGGCGATCCGCATCATGGCGGCGGCCAGCAATTCGGATCGCAGGATGATCCGGCCTGGCAGACGCTGAAGGCTTTCGTCTCCGGGGCAGCGGTGAATTAGCTTTGCTAGACAATGCATTTTGCGCGCAACAAGTAAGCAAAGTGGGAGATGACCAAGATGACGAGCAATCAAGTCTTGCGTGGAAGTCTCACGGCGCTCGCCGGCGTCGCCTTAGGAGCCATGCTGTTCGCGGCCTCCTGCTCCTCGGCGGCGGCGCAGGGATCGAAGCTGCGTATCCTGCAGACCAATTCTGCCGGCGACAACATCAACATCATCGATGCCGCCAGCAACAAGGTAGTGGGCGAAATATCGGGCATCGAGGCCAATCATGGGATCGCCGTATCGCCGGACGGCACACGTCTCTATGTCAGCGTTGAAAGCATGGAGCGGGTGCTCGATGTGGTAGACCTGAAGACTCTTCAGGTCATCAAGAAGATTCCGCTGAGCGGGGTCGCCAACCTCATCGACATGACGCCTGACGGGCGCTGGATTTACGTGGCGATCGCCCAGGACTGGAGCGATCTCTCGAGCTTCCCACAGATCAAGGCGCAGCCGAGCGGCGGCGTAGACGTCATCGACACCGCCTCGCTGGAGAACGTGAAGACGATTGCGCTCAGGGGCGGTGTGCACGACCTCAACGTCACTCCGGACGGCAAATATGTGATCGCCGGCTCCAGCCGCGGCGCCAAGCCGCCGGCCAACATGATGGACGTGATCGACACCAAGACCAATGAGGTCGCATGGAGTCTTTTGATGAAGCCGGCGCCCTCGCCGATGGCGATCTCGAAGAATCCGGACGGCTCGACCAAATGGATCTTCGCGCAAGTCGGCGACATGAATGGGTTCGAGGTGATCGATTTCGCCTCGCAGAAGCAGATCAACGAGATCAAGCTGCCGGAATTGCCCGCAGCTGAGCAGAACAAGGCGGGCCCGCCGGCAATTTCGCACGGCATCATGGTGACGCCGGACCAGAAAACCTTGCTGGTCAACAGCCGGCTCAACAGCTCGCTCTATGCCTATTCGCTGCCTGATCTGAAGCTGGTGGGCAGCGTCAAGCTGGGCGGGCGCGGCGCCGGATGGCTCACCGTCTCGCCTGACAGCAAGACCGCCTATGTGGCCAACGAGCACACCAACAATGTGTCGGTGGTCGACATTGCGAACTTGAAGGAAGTCGCCCTTATCCCGGTCGGCTTCGCGCCGGCGCGCAACACGACCTGGATGGCGCCGTAGGCGAGGCAGTCTCGGCCTCGCTTCCCCCGCATGGCGCGTCGAACACGCGCTTAGACGCGCTAATGCGGGGAGAGGGTCGGGGTGGAGGGCGGCTTTTCAAGTCCTGTGCCCCTATCACCTCCCAAATCGATCAAACACCGTGCGGCGCAGAAATTTCATCAGCCGCCGCAGCAGCCGCTCCTCGGCATTGGCCGGCGCCTCGCGCGCAAGCACTGTCTCAGGCGCCCCGACCGTGAACAGGCCGCGCTCGATGATCATGCCGAACACCACCGGGTTGGCACGCAGGAGCGCGCGCTCGACTTCTTTGGCCATGTAGCCGGCGAGGATTTCTGGCGGAGAATCGAAGACTTCCGGCATGGCGGCCGAGAGGGTCCTGTCGGCCAGCACGTTCCATTTTGACACCCCGCCCATGTGCGGCGACCGTAGTCCATAGACCACGCGGCCGATCCGGCTCTCGCGGATCGCGTAGGAGCAATAGACGCAAGGCTCGGCGCTCACATAGATCGTGCAGTCGTCGAGGCTGACCGTCGCAAGCGTCTTCTGCGCCTGTGAGATTGCGACCACCTCGGCATGGCGCGTCACGTCATGCTCGTGCGCCACCCGGTTGATGGATTCGGCAATGACCGCCCCGGCGCGGCTGATCACCACGCCGTACGGATATTCGCCGGCCTCCGCCGAGCGCACCGCAACCGCGATGCAGCGCGTCATCATGGCGCGGTCTTGCGCCTCGCGATCCCGAGTGTCATGCGGCTCAGCCAATGCGATACCTTGTTAGAAACAGCGATGTGCTCCCCACAAAGTCTAGTGTCGCCGATTTGAAGTTCCTGCTACAGGGGCCGCAATCTCATTCAAGAACTTCAAAGCGAAAAGCGACACTAGAATCATATGTTCGCTAGTGCCCCTTTCTTTCCGAAGTTCGTGCCGAAGGGTGCCGCGATGTATCACGAATTTCGGAAAAGGGGCACTAGAACAGGTGGACTCACGGTCGCGATCTTTTCTGCTCGTCGTAATACCGATCAGGCCCGGGGTGCGGGAAGGAGCTACACGAAGTCGGTGCCCATGCGGAGCTCGAGCCCGAGATGGGGCAAGCTGCGGCGCCAGGCATCGCCGCTGCGATTGATCCGCTAACACGCTCGGAGACTGCGGGCCGTCACAGATACTTCGTGACGGCACGAAACTCCCGCAAGGCCGCGCTGCCCTTGCGCCCTGGGACCTTTATCGACTGATCCAGACAGTGATCGATGTGATCAAGGATCAGCGCCTTCTTGGCATTCATGATCGCGCTCTCGACCGCCTGCAGTTGCTGGGCAAGCTCGATGCAAGGCCTGGCTTCTTCAATCATTTTGATGATCGTTTGCAGGTGGCCGTCGGCACGCCTGAGACGCTTGATAATGTCGGGATGGTGACGGTGGGTCATGACCTCTCTCTGATCCAGGTGGGGGGATAACCCAATATCCCCTCCGGAGGATACCCCGTATCCTGCCATGGGGATGCATGAAAACGCTTGACATGCCGTTTTGCGAGGACTAACTGACGAAAATCGCCGCGGCCGAAGACTTGATGACACCTGCTTGGCGGATCCGACTCGGCAACGACGCCATCTTGACGACGAGCACATGGGAAGTAAGCCTTCGGGGATGCGCCGAGCCGGCCACATCCCCACATCAGAATCGATCGCGGCCTCAGCGGCTGCGTTAGGGTAAGCGATCCCGCCTAGCGGATCGCTTACCTTCGCGCTCACCGTCTTGCCCGCGACGACCATCAAGGCGGAGGTGAGCGATGCTCAACAGGCTCGCACGAACCAATGCCGGCCGGGCGCATCGAGCCCCCGCTTGGGCGCCCGTGCATCGCATTGACAATAATCAGAATGACAGCTGTCCGAGCTCCCAGCGCGCGGCTCGGCCACCCATAGAGTTGCCGTGGCGGCTCGCCTGCCACTGGCGTCCGGCCGAGACCGGTGAGCAGCTCGAATGCTTCTGGCAGCTCGAGCTCGCGGTCGAGACCGAAGCCCCCGAACGAAATGTCAGGATCACAGCCGCCGCGGCCGCCACAACGGGCGCACGGCGACGCAGCCATACAGGCACAGGCAGATGGTAGAGCACCCTAGTTGTCCCGTGGAAGAGCACCCTAGGTGTCCCGCTCCCGCTCACCAGGCGGCGGCAGCGGGAACCCCGACGGGGAACAAGCTTCAACTTCGATTGGTCGTGATCGATCGCGGCCGAGGTGGCGGAGCGCCATAACGCTCCTGGCTTGCCTCGGCGCCGTCGGGCGGTCGCAGAGGTAAGTCAAATGACCAAGTATCTCGCGCGTAGCTACAGCACAGCGTCCGATCCCCTGCCGACGGATTTAGCCGGCACGTGCGATTCCCCGTCCACCGGTTGCTCGCCACCGCGTGGCGTCGATCGTCAAGCTCCGCGCGCGGCCTCGGGTGACAACTGCGGCGAGCTTGAACTGCTCTTTGCGGCGCTCGACTGCATCACGCCCGAGCGCTCGCCCCGGACCTTCAAGCTCGCCCAATCCAGCAGGCGGAAGATTTCCCAAAAAGTGATCGAGGAGGCCGGCGAGGTCGCGCTCGAAGCCGTCAGGCACCATGCTTCCGGCGTGGTCCGCGAGAGTGCCGACCTGCTCTATCACCTCGTCGTGCTGTGGCACCGGCTCGGCATAGAGCCAGGTGAAATCTGGGCCGAGATGCGGACGCGCGCGGACGCCTTCGGCATCGCCGAGAAGCTGCCAAAGACCGTCAGCCGCCACGCGGTTGCCGCCGACTTGAACCGTTCCATCCACAAATCGCCAAAGGGGTAGCGATCATGACCGAGATCAATGAGAGCGTTGCTGCTGTTGCTGAATTGGCCCCGCCGCTCTACCGGACGGCGGCGCTCGACACAGCCCACATCGGAGACATCAACGGCGCCTTCGGCACCATTCGCCGCGGCGATCATGGCCCCCGCATTGGATGGCGGGCACGCTTGATGACACTGCTCGCGATTCTCGGGCCTGGACTCATCGTGATGGTCGGCGACAACGACGCCGGCGCTTTCAGCACCTATGCGCAAGCCGGCCAAAACTACGGCACGTCGTTGCTGTGGACCCTGATGCTGCTGATCCCGGTGCTCTACGTGAACCAGGAAATGGTACTGCGGCTGGGCGCCGTCTCCGGCGTGGGTCACGCTCGGCTGATCCTGGAGCGCTTCGGCAAGTTTTGGGGCGCGTTCAGCGTGATCGATCTGTTCCTGCTCAATGCGCTGACAATCGTGACCGAATTCATCGGCATCAGCCTGGCGTTCGGCTATCTTGGCCTCCCGACGAACTTGGGGGTCCTGGGGGCAGCCGCGTTGGTGATGCTCGCGGTGAGCACCGGCAACTTCCGCCGGTTCGAGCGGTTCGCGGTGTTCCTCGTCTTCGGCAGCCTTCTGCTGGTGCCTCTGATCATTCTGGTCCATCCGCCGCTCGGACAGATAACGCGCGACTTCTTCATCCCGCAAATGCCGGAGACCGACAAGCTGAGCGATGTCATTCTGCTCATCATCGCCATCGTGGGAACGACGGTCGCGCCCTGGCAGCTGTTCTTCCAGCAGAGCTATGTGGTCGACAAGCGCATCACGACGCGCTTTGTCAAGTACGAGCGCCTCGACCTTGTGATCGGCATCGGCTTCGTGATGGTCGGCGCGGTCGCGATATTGGGCTGCGCGGCAGCCGTCTTTGCGGGACAGCCGGAGGCGGGAAACTTCGCCGATACGGGCGCGGTCGCCGCAGGGATCGAGAAATATGCGGGGCAGCTGCCGGCGATCCTGTTCACGCTGGCGCTCATCGATGCTTGCATCATCGGCGCCTCGGCGGTCTCGCTCGCAACCGCTTACGCGATCGGGGACATCATGACCTTGCGGCACTCGCTGCATCGCAAGGTCACGGATGCTAAGGGGTTCTACGGCGTCTATTTCGGTCTGGTCCTCCTGTCCGCTGTGCTGGTGATGACTCCCGGTACGCCACTCGGGCTGCTCACTAATGCGGTGCAGGCGCTCGCGGGCGTGCTTCTGCCGAGCTCCACGGTGTTCCTGCTCCTTCTTTGCAATGATCGCGACGTGCTCGGACCCTGGGTCAATTCGCGCGGGCTCAACTTGTTCACCGGAGCCATCATCGCGGTGCTGGTCATGCTGTCGCTGATCCTGACCCTCGCGGTTCTCTTCCCCGACATCAGCGACACGCAAATCCTCGGGATTCTCATTGGGGGCTGCATTCTGGCGCTTGTTGTTGCGGTCGGCGTCCGGTTTGCCGAGTCGGTCTCGGCCCCTAAAAAGGTCCCGGCAGCCAACGTCGCTGCGGCCGCGCAGCAGGAGCGCCAGCGCGCTACCTGGCGCATGCCGCCGCTCGCCGAATTGCGCCCGGCCAAGCTGACGACACTCAACCGCATCTGGCTCATCGTGCTGCGCAGCTATCTGATCTTGGCCGCAGGCCTCGTGCTCGCACGCATCGTCCAACTGGCCACCACGGGTGCGTGAGGCGGCCGCAATGGGCCCCAGAGGAGGTCGGACGCGCGCGGGCGTCCGACATGCGCTCACGCAGAAAGGCGTGCTCGCTCAGCCGCGCAGAACGCGATTGATCCTTTCGGGCGATTTCTGGCTCCGCGCGCTGCTCATCGCCTCTTTGCGGGATGAGCGAAGCGACCCGTTCGCAGCTTCGGACACGCAGCTGTTGCGGGAGCTCGGATTGTGGCCGGCGTCGCTGCGCCCTTTCCGCGCTCGGTGACTACGGAGCAGGACGATGCGCCACGACGATTTTCCCATGTTCGCGCTTGATCGGGCGCGTCGCCGTGCAGCCCTGGTCTTATTTCGAATCGCGAGCTCGATCCTCCAGAAGGGCATCGAGCTTCACGAGTCGCGAAAGATTTCTCGTCTCAACCTGCGCCTTCGTCTTTCGATTACGGCGTTCCTGGAACGACGTGCGGGACTGCTGCTGATCGGATGGAGGGAACGTCGAAGGCGTCTGGCTGGACCACGGATCGTGGACGGCGAACGGTCGCCGAAGGCTTCGCCATGCGAGCGGCTTGGCGAGCGTCGCACCCCGGTGCGTGAACTCTAAGAAAATCAATGACGAAGGGACTGGCCATGCGTGTTCTTGTTTGCGGAGGCCGCTTCTATGAGAACTCGGATCTCATTCATCAGGAGCTCATTCGCCTCCATTGGCAAAACTCGATCGACGTCATCATACATGGCGGCGTTGCGGGTGCGGGAGCAGCGGCCGAGGCTTGGGCCCGGCGCAATCGGGTCGATGTCGTGCGCTACCCGCCGAACTGGGAAGGCTGGGGCAAAAAGGCCGAATCGCTGCGCAACAACTTCATGCTTGCGGACGGCCGCCCCGATGTCGTGATCGCGTTTCCCGGCGGACGCGACACTGCCGATCTCGTGCAGAAGGCAATTACCGCCGGCATCCAGGTGCTGCACGCGCCATCGGCGACCGGCAAGGAGCGGATGGAAGCGGAAGTGCCACTCTCGGAAGAGGCTCCAAGCGCACATCCGACTTAGTCGATCAATGAGAGTGTGTCTATTTGGCTGCGCTGGTGATATTTGAAATTTGTTTGATTGACAGTAATACAAGTGTTTGCTAAAAACATTTGCTCCTTTAGTCGAGCCATTTTTCAAAAAATCTGAACTGTAAGCGGGCGGGGCGCGCGGTCAGCATTGTTTGGGCTGCAGCGCAGCTCGCAGCGCGTCCGGTTGCGCTGTGGATCGAAGCGCAGGCTAACGAGGAGCGTACGAAACGTGCGTGAATATCTCCGCATCATCATGGCGTTGGTCGCCCTTGACGTCGCCAGTTCAGCGATGGTCGCGCACCGGGCGGCGGCCGCCGACCTCAGGCTGAAAGCGCCTCCGCACAGCGCTCCGTCGGCCTACGATTGGACCGGCTTCTATGCGGGCGGTCATGTAGGCCTCGCGTGGGGCAACTCGGATTGGAACAGCCCGCCCAACTCAGGGGCACTCGATCTGTGGCAAGGGCTCGACGCCTTCAAGGAGTCGGGAAGCTTCTTTGAGGGGATCCAGGTCGGCTACGATCACATGTTCCCGAACCGGGTGGTGCTCGGGGCCATGGCCGACTGGAGCTTTCCATCCTTTCAGGACGTCACCACCGGGCTCTCCATCGGGGGCATCTCGACGCTTACCTCGCCGATCAACGGCCCGGAGACCTATGCCGAGACGATGCTGCATTTCGGCACCGTGCGGGCGCGGCTCGGCTATTCGCCTGACAATTGGCTGTTCTATACGACCGGCGGGTTCGCGTTCGCATACGACCAACTCACGCTCACGCAGGTCACAAGCGGCACGGCGGACATGCCGTTCCTGTGGCGGCTGGGCTGGGCGGCGGGCGCCGGTGTCGAGGTTCCGGTTATCCCGCATTGGACCGGGGGCATCGAATACCTGTTCGCCGACTTCGGCAATCGAAGCGTGACCTTCCCGACGCTCGGACAGACAGCCACGTCGAACTTTGCAGTGCAGGAAGTGCGTGCGTTCCTGAACTACCGGTTCGACGAGCAGGAAGCGCCTGCGAATTCGAGGAAGATGCTGGTCAAGGCGCCGAAAGCGCCTGATGAAGACGAATTCAACCTTCACGCTCAGTTCACGTTCACCGAACAAGCCTATCCGCCGATGCGTGCGCCCGATCAGGGTGCCAACAGTCTACCACCTTCCGAGGGCCGCGAAACCGCCGATGCCACGCTCTATGCCGGAATGCGGCTGTGGCAAGGGGCAGAGCTGTGGATCAACCCGGAGATCGACCAGGGCTTCGGCCTCTCCAACACGCATGGGGTGGCCGGTTTTCCGAGCGCCGAGGCTTACAAGATTGGCTTCACTTATCCTTACGCGCGTGTGGACCGCTTTTTCGTCCGCGACACCATCGACCTCGGCGGCGAGACCGAGAAGGTGGACGCCGACCAGAATGTCTTTGCCGGCTCTCAGACCTCAGACCGCGTGGTGTTGACGGTGGGGCGATACACGGTCACCGACCTGTTCGACACCAATAAATATGCAAACAATTCCAAGAACGACTTCCTCAACTGGTCGGTCATCAATGCCGGCTCATTCGATTATGTGAGCGACGGGTGGGGCTTTACCTACGGGGCCGCCGCCGAGTGGTATCAGGACCGCTGGACGCTGCGCGCCGGGGTATTCGATGCCACGGTGACCCCTGCGGGCGGTAACAGCCCGCTAGGCGGCTATAACGACAACAGCTTCGATCAGTTTCAGCTGGTGGGCGAGATCGAGGAGCGCCACGAGCTGTGGGGACAGCCTGGCAAGCTCAAGATCACCGGCTTTCTCACCCGCGGCCGAATGGGGAGCTATGCCGATGCCGTCGCGCTCGCAGCCATAACCGGGCAGCCGACCGATATCAATGCGGTTCGCCAATATACCAGCCGACCGGGTGTCAGCCTCAACCTGGAACAGCAGGTAAGCGAAACGCTCGGCGTCTTTGCTCGCGCCGGATGGGCCGACCCGAACCACGAGCCCTGGAATGTCACCGACATCGACAGCACCGTAGAAGCGGGCGTCTCGCTCACCGGCAAGGATTGGGGCAGGCCCGACGACACAATCGGCGTCGCCGGGGTCGTCAACGACATTTCGAGCGAGCACCAGGCATTCTTCAATGCTGGAGGCCTCGGTATCCTCATCGGCGACGGCAAGCTGCCGAATGCCGGTCTCGAGCAGATACTCGAAGCGTACTACAGCTACGCGCTTTCCTCATCGACGCACCTAACCTTCGATTATCAGTTCATCGCCAACCCTGGCTACAACACCGACAACGGGCCGGTGAATGTCTTTACCGGGCGCTTTCACTGGCAGTTCTAAGCGGGACATCAGCGTCAATGGAAACATCGAGGCTGGATGAGGATCGCTATGCTGAGAATTGGTACTGCTCTTGTGGCCTCGACCATAGCCTGCCTTGCCTCAGCTTGCTTGCCTTTGTCGAGACCGACGCCCTTGGAGCACATGAACGCAGTGGATTGTAGTGCGGTCGGCTCCCTAAGTTTTGATGACAGGATCAAGCTGGCATCCGGCATCTGGGGAAGGAACATTGTCCATCCCGAAGGCCCAAGTTTCTTTCGGTTCGAGCACGAGAGTGAGCGTCAAAAGAACGCCGTTGTGAAATGTCTCAACAGTTCGACAAAATAGTGCCTCACCATGACCGCGGGAATGGCCCGGAGGTCGAACGCTGTGGCGCCAAGTTCGATACGCAGAGCGGAATGGGCGGATCCGAAATCTGGGTTCCGCTGAAAGCGTGACCTTCGTCAGCTCTGCCCAGCCTTGGGCACGATGCTGACGCTCTCGGCCACGCGGAACAGGCCGCGGCTCAGCTCCGGCACCTGATCGGGGCGCAGGTTCCGGTACTGCTTCTGCCGGATCAGCAACAGCGAGTCGATATGGCAGATGATCGATTCCATATTTATCTCGGCGCCGGCCTTGATGCCGTCGAGGATGGTGCAGAGCGTGCCGGCGATGAAGGTCAGGAGCTCGAACCCGACGGTGGTGCCGACGTCACGCAACTGATGGGCGTGAAATTCCGCGGCCTCGAGCCATTCCTCGACGCCCTCGCCGGATTTGGCGCGCTCGATCCAACCGACGAGCTCGGTGAGCTCGCCCTCGAACCAATCCTCGAAGCCGAGCTTGGCTTCCTCCACCTGGTTTTGGGCGTTCTCGACTGCCTGGGTGCGCGGCACGCCGCCGGGTCGTCGCGCCAGCTTCTGGAAGCGCGTCTTGGCATCGAATACGCGCGCCTCGGGTTGAATCTTTTCGGCCATCAGGTTTGTCCGCTTCGCGTGGCGTTGAACAGGCTGTCAATGTCATCTTGAGCGAGCGCCGGACCGGTCTCCTTGGCGACCTCGATCACGCCGTCGCCTTTGCGGCGGCCGACACCGTTCGGATAGCCCTCGATCTTGAAGCGGCGGTCGGGCCCGAAATAAGTCTCGGTATCGATGAACTGGCGCGGATTGAAGGCGACCCAGGCCAGCCGATCGTAGAGCGCGGCCGGCGACAGAGGTTTCGCCACCACCATGTTGGCGCCCGCATCGCGCCCGGCCTTCACGGTTGCCTCGCGCGTGTCGCTGGTCATGAGCAGGATCGGCATGGTGCGGTTTTCGTTATTGGGGTTGCGGCGGATGGTGCGCGTCAGCGCAAAGCCGCCGTGCGGCGGCAGCGCCCCGTCACAGAGCAGCACGTCGATCTTGTGCCCGTTGAGCGTTTCCAGCACGCCCGGCGAATCGCGCACCTCGAGCACCTTGTTGGCGCCGAAGCCGCGCAGCATGCCATGCACCAGCATGCACAAATAGGGGCTCGGATCGGCGACCAGGATCAGCAAGTCGCGGAGATTGATGGTGCGCTCTGCCATGCCGATACCTTAGCGGGCGCGCGCCCGCGCGAGCTGCGCTCCCGCAACTGCGGTCCGGCGCGCCCGTCCCTGGATTGGATGCAAGTAAGCACATCCAATCGTTAACAAATCGTGGTTAATTTTCGGTGTGTGGCGTGGCAGATAGGTTTACTGAGAACCGGAAATCATCCCGCTGAGATAGCATCTGCCATTGCTTCGGGACTCTCTGGTTCACCGTTTCAGGCCCGCGGCCAACCGAAGGTCCTTGATGATCATGAATAGGTGCCGAGAGTCCGTTGGCGACGGCTGGAACCCGAAGTGCCGATAGAATGCAACAGCGCGATCGTCCTTGGCATGAACCGCAAGCGCACGTGCTCCGATCATATCGGCTATTTGCATAGTGTTTGCGGGTCAGCTTTTCGATGCGAAGCGAAGCCGTCACGGTTCGGTTTTGGGATCGAAGACGGACGGCTCGTGAAATAGGCGCTCCAGCCGCTGGTGACGGCGCGGCGGGGCATCAAGAGCGGCCATGAAGGCGTCCCAAGCCTTGCGGTCCAAGGTAAAAATCCGGCGATCGGCGAGTAGCTCTTCCGCTTCATTCAGAGCGGCGTCGAGCACGAATTCGCTGACGGATTTCCGTTGAGCCGCGGCCGCCTCTTGCAGCGTTTGCTTCGCGGCCCGGGTCAGCCGCAGATCCAACTTCTCCGTTCGATTCGTTCGAGCACGGTGCGCCCTTTCTTTTCTCTTAAGTGCAAGTATTCCGCCTGCCAGACGATGTCATGACAAAAATTTGGCTTGGCGTATCAAGCTGGCAATGCTCTCTCCCCCTTGGCAGGCATGGGTGCTGAGCGCCGGTCGCTCTCTCAATCCTCCGGCGCCGGGCCGCACCAGCCCGGCAGGTAGCCGGCGTCGCGGCTCTTGGCCAGCTGCAGCGCCTTTTCCACCGCGCCGCCGAAATTGTCCTCGACCGTCTTGCGCTTGATCCGCCGCCGCAGAAAATCCGCCCACAGGAACTCGCTGAACGGTGTCGTGTCCTTGGCGTAGCCGCCGGAACGGCGCAATTCGCCGGCAAGCGAACGGAACGGATCGTCGACGAGATCGCTCACCGATTTGGGGATGTCGCGGTGGCTACGCCGCTCGCCCTTGTCGTCGAAGGCATGCATCCAGTTGCGGTTCTCCATCACGAACCAGAAGGCGTCGCTCTCGAGCTTGCTCAAGTTAGACACCACCGTGATGAGCACGCTTTTGACGCCTTCATCGTGCAGCGCGCGGGCAAGGTGATGATGATCGATGACGAAATGACGATCCTTGGGCCCCAGGACGACCGGGATCATGTGCTTGCCGAGAAACTCCGCTCCCTTCTTGGCGCCGGCCTCGCGCCACTGCGCGCGCTTGGCCGCGACCTCGCGCATCCCGACGGTTATCTGGGTCGGACGCAGCTCCTTGATCGGGACAGGCTTGACGATGGGCTCGCGGACGGTCGTCACGGCAGGCTCCTCACCTTATCAATCTGGTCGGCCGAAGCGGAAAGCCCGGCCAGCATAGCGAAAAGGCGCAAGGCTGGTCCATGTGGGTTGCGGGCCGCAAGCGCGATCAGGCACGATCGACTGCGACCATCAGGATTGCGATCTCGGCCAGCTGTTCGAGCGCGCCTGCGGTATCGCCGCTCTGTCCGCCGAATTGGCTGAGGCAGAGCGCCCGCATGAACGCGAAAGTGATCAACAACAGGATGAGTGCGGCCAAGGATCGCGCGAGGCCGAGGCATAGGAACAGTGCGGCGAGGCCGATGAGGAGGGCCGCCAACACGCTCTCTGCCGGCGGCCGCCCCGTGTCGGCGGAAAGGCCGTCCATTCTCGCCGGCGGCACCGCAAGCAAAAGCGCCGGCAGCAGTGCCCGCGCGCCCGCATGTGCGGCGATGAGCGCAAGTGCGGCTTGCGCGGGCGTCGCAAAGCTTGCGATCGCCCCGACACGCAGAAGCAGCGACAATATCAGCGCACAGGCTCCGAAGGCGCCGATGCGGCTGTCACGCATGATTTCGAGCTTGCGCTCGCGCGTCACTCCACCGAGGGCGTCGCACACATCCGCGAGCCCGTCCTCGTGCAGGCAGCCGGTGATGCCGAGCGATGCCGCGACCGCCAGTGTGGCGACCACCAGCGGCGGCAACGCCAGGCGAAACGCGATCGCGAAGATGAGCGCACTCAACAGACCGATCAACGCGCCGACAATCGGCAGCGTCCAGCTCGCGCGCGCGATGTCCCTGCCGGTGATCGCCTGCCGAAGCGGCAGCGGCAGCCGGGTCGCGAACAAGAGCCCGATCCTCAGATCGGCGGCCAGCCGACGCAGCCAAGCCTTGCCAGTGCGCATCCGGCCGGTACCGGTTTCGTCGCTCATCGCTACTATTACACCGCCGATTTAGCCATTCGAACCCGCTTTTCTTCAATGAAAACAACAGCCGTGGTTTTGACAAGCCGGCTTGCCGTGGATTTGCTAGGCAGTGATACCTTCACCAAAGAGAGCTGATCGATGGCCGGCTTTGCTTCGCTCGCCGAGTTGCAAGATGCGTGTCACCAATTGCCCAAAGCGCATCCGGGGGCGGCCGAGAAGGTTGCGAGGCGCGAGGCGATGCTGACCAAGCCGCCCGGCAGCCTCGGGCGGCTGGAGGAGCTCACCAACTGGCTCGCGCTTTGGCAAGGCCGGAATCCGCCGCGCCTCGAGCGCGTCGAGATCTTGGTGTTCGCCGGCAATCACGGGGTGACCGCGCGGGGCGTCTCCGCCTATCCGCCCGAGGTCACAGCCCAGATGGTGGCGAACTTCCAGAGCGGCGGCGCCGCCATCAATCAACTCGCCAAGGCCGCGGGCGCAGAGCTGCGTGTTGTTGCGCTTTCGCTGGAGGAGCCCACCGCCGATTTCACGCAAGCGCCGGCGATGGATGAGGCGACTTTTCTGGCGGCGGTTGCCGCCGGCGCTGAGGCGGTTTCGCCGGAGGCTGATCTCATCTGCCTCGGCGAGATGGGGATCGGCAACACAACAGCCGCAGCAGCGATCGCGGCGGCGCTGTTCGGCGGGGGCGGCGCACGTTGGGCCGGACGCGGCACCGGCGTCGATCATGCCGGGCTAGCCCGCAAGCAGCATGCGATCGACGCTGCACTCAGCCGCCACGCGGCGCTGCTCGACGATCCCCTGCAGGTCGCGGCTGCACTTGGTGGGCGCGAGCTCGCCGCTATCCTGGGCGCGGCACTTGCCGCGCGCCGGCATTCCATCCCTGTCCTGCTCGACGGGTTCGTGGCGACCGCGGCGATCGCGCCTCTCGCGCGTCTCAATGCCGATGCCATCCGGCATGCGCATGCCGCGCACGTTTCAGCCGAAGCCGGGCATCGTCGTCTGCTGGAAGCACTTGGCCTATCGCCGCTGCTCGATCTGAAGATGCGCCTTGGCGAAGCCTCCGGGGCTGCGGTCGCGGTGCTGCTCGTGCGCGCAGCGCTCGCCTGTCATATCGGGATGGCGACATTCGCGGAAGCGCAGGTTTCCGACAAGAGCGGTTAACCTGTCGCAATCGCGTGAAAGAAGCTCCCGGTGACGCGCCCGCGCCGACCGCCGGCGGGACCGAGCGCGCGGCCCTGGCCGTCGCTGATCGCTGCAAGGGGCGCATCTTCGCCCGCCTCGATAAGTGTTGCATAGTGAAACTCGTGTCCGCGCACGAGGCTGTCCGCGCGCCCGATCGGGCTGTCGACCAATAATCGCGCCTGGCGATAACCGAGATGGAGCTTGCGCGCAGCAAAGCTGGTTGCGTGACTTAAGAGACCAGCCATCGCGTGGCGCTGCCCTTGCGCATCGACAAGGCCCTGACCCAGCACCATGTAGCCGCCGCATTCGCCGTGCACCGGCCGCGTCTCGGCAAATTGTCTCAGCCCTGCACGAAACCGTGTCGCGGCGCTGAGAGCCTCGGCATGGAGCTCCGGATATCCGCCCGGCAGCCAGCAGGCATCGCAATCATTCGTCGGCGCTGCATCAGCGAGCGGCGAGAAGCGCACGATCTCGGCTCCGGCCTGCCGCCAGCCGTCGATGAGATGCGGATAGATGAAGCTGAAAGCTTGGTCGGACGCGAGCGCAATTCGTTGTCCGGGCGGCGGCAGCGCGGCGGTGCGGGAGCCCGCCGCCGGCAGCGCAAGCAGCGGTGCCGCGCAGCCAATCACCGCATCGAGATCAAGATGGCGTTGCGCCAGCTCCGCCAAGCTGTCGAGCCAAGCGGAGAGGTCGGCGTGCTCCTGTGCCTGCACCAATCCGAGATGCCGCTCGGGCAACTCCATCGCGGCGGCACGCGGAAATGCCCCGAGGATAGGGATCGTAAGGTCGAGCGCTGCAATCGCGTCGCTCACCAGCGCACGATGCCGTTCGCTGCCGATGCGATTGAGGATCACGCCGGCGATGCGCACCGAACGATCATGGGACGCAAAGCCGCGCAGCGCGGCGGCGGCGGATTGCGATTGACCGACGACATCGAGCACGAGCACCACCGGCAGCCCATAGCGCGCTGCAAGATCGGCCGTGCTGCCGCGCCGGCCGGGTGATCCATCAAGCCCATCGAACAGGCCCAGCACGCCTTCGACCAGCAAGAGGTCGGCGCCGCGGGCAGCGTCTGCCACGATACGGTCGAGCAACGCCGGCGGCATCGCCCAGCTGTCGAGATTGCGGCTCGCTGTGCCGGTCACCGCAGCATGAAATCCCGGATCGATATAGTCAGGTCCGGTCTTGGCTGCTGCCACCTTGACGACGCGTCGCCGGAGCGCCGCAAGCAGGGCCAAGGCAATCACGGTCTTGCCGGCGCCGGAGCGCGTCGCTGCCACGATGAGACCGCGCGCGCTCATACGGAAGTCTGCCGCTGGCAGCGCGCGCGGCCGCCACTATAAGTACCCGTATGAGCGAGCCGACAAGCAAACCAGAGCGGGTGCTGCGCCGCGGCTGGACCACGGGCGCCTGCGCGACGGCGGCCGCCAAGGCGGCGTTCACTGCGCTGATCACCGGCGAGTTTCCCGACCCGGTGAGCATCACCTTGCCACGCGGCGAGCATGTCGCCTTTGCGCTCGCGCTCTCGCGGCGCGAGGATGGCGCAGCCCGCGCGGGTGTTATCAAAGATGCAGGCGATGATCCGGACGTGACCCACGGCGCGCTCATCATCGCGACCGTGCGCGCAGCCCCAAAGGGCGCCGGCGTCATCTTCCGCGCGGGACCAGGCGTCGGCACCGTCACGCGTCCGGGCCTGCCGATCCCCCCCGGCGAGCCCGCCATCAATCCGGTGCCGCGGCAGATGATCCGTGCTGCCCTCGCCGAGGTCGCGGCGGTGACGCAGAAAGCCGGGGATGTGGAGGTCGAGATTTCCGTGCCGGGCGGCGAAGCGCTCGCCGCCAAGACACTCAACGGCCGTCTCGGGATTATCGGCGGGTTGTCGATCCTCGGCACCACCGGCATTGTGGTCCCCTATTCCTGCGCGGCCTGGATCGCCTCGATCCAGAGCGGCATCGACGTCGCCCGCGCGACCGGCATCTCGCATATCGCCGGCGCAACCGGCGCAAGCTCGGAGAATGCGGTCCGCAAGCTCTATGACCTGCCGGAGGCCGCACTCATCGACATGGGCGACTTCGTGGGCGGCATGCTCAACTACCTGCGCCGTCATCCGGTCGCGCGGGTCACCATCGCGGGCGGCGTTGCCAAGATGAGCAAGCTCGCGCAAGGCCTGCTTGATCTGCATTCCGCCCGCGGCGAGGTTGATCGCGCGGCGCTCGCTCATCGCGCCGAAGCCGTTGGCGGAGGCACGGCGCTGCGCTCTCGCATCCTTGCCGCCAACACGGCCGCGGAGGCTTTTGCGCATGCGGCCGCGGATGGGATCGCGCTCGGGGACGCAGTCGCCGAAGCTGCGCGCGAAACCGCCGCGCGCGTTGTCGAAGCCAGCGGGATCGTCGTCGACGTGGTGCTGTTTGATCGCGACGGAAGGCTCATCGGGCGTTTCCCGCGCTGATCTTCTCACGGCACGCCTCCGCCGCGAAACCGGCGCCGATAGTCCGGATCGTAAAGGGCGCTTTCGCGGAAATCTTCGGCCGTCAGTGCACGGCCGACCAGCACCATGGCGGTGCGCTCGATCGGCTTGGCGGAAATTTGCGCGGCGATATCGGCGAGCGTTCCGCGCACGATGCGCTCATCGCTACAGCTCGCCCGCACAACCACGGCGACCGGACAATCGGCGCCATAGAAGGGGGTGAGCTCGGCCACGATCGCCTCGATGCGGTGGATGGCGAGATGGATCGCGAGCGTCGCCCCGCTCGCCGCGAACACCGAGAGCCGTTCTCCTTCGGGCATCCGCGAAGCGCGGCCGGGCATGCGGGTCAGCACCACGCTCTGCGCGACCTCCGGCACGGTCAGCTCGGCGCCGAGCGCGGCGGCGGCCGCAGCGAAAGCCGGAACACCGGGCGTGACCGTGAACGGAATGCCGCGCCGCCTGAGCCTTCGGATCTGCTCGGCGAGCGCGCTGTAGATCGAGAGATCGCCGGACTGCAGCCGCGCGACATCGAGCCCGGCGGTGTGAGCCGTCACGAATTCGGCCTCGATTTCATCGAGCGTCAGCGGCGCGGTATCAATCACGCGGGCACCGGGCGGGCAGTGCGACAGCAACTCGCGCGGCACGATCGAGCCCGCATAGAGGCAGACCTGTGCGCGGGCGATCAGGTCGCGTCCGCGCAGCGTGATGAGATCGGCCGCGCCGGGGCCGGCGCCGATGAAGTGCACCGTCATGACGAGCCCCCGTCTCCGTCGGCGATCGCAAGCGCGCAGACCACGGAGCCAACAATCAAACGCGGCACCAACAGGCGTGCGCCCGCACCACCCGCCGCAAGCGCCGCGACCTCTGCAACCGACCCGACGCCCATCAACTGCATCACCCGCCGCGAATGCGTCGCCTGATTGCTGGCGCGCGCCATGTCGGCCTGCTCGACCAGGATCAACGGTATGCCACGTGCGGCCGCCACGGCTGCGATGCCTTCTTCATTGCTTTTGAAAATCGCGGTCGCCAGAGCGTCGACCCGGCGCGATGGCGTGCCTGCCTTTGTCAGCGCGGCCGCAATTGCAGCCTCGATGGCTTCCGCGCCGACGCCGCGCCGGCATCCGATTCCAGCAACGATCATGGCTTTGTCCAGCGCCACTGGGTCACCGGCAGAGCGGGACGCCAGATGCTCACCTGGCTCTTGTCGCTGTCGATGCGGCCGGCGCGTGCGATGGCGATGCGGATCAATTCTCCGCCGAGCGCGGCATGATGCGCGAGCAGCCGCGCTTCCGTGGGCAAGGAGACCGCATTGACCACGAGCCGGCCGCGGTTCTTCAGGGCTGCGATGGCCGCATCAAGCACGCCCGGATCGCCGGCCCCGCCGCCCACGAAGATCGCATCCGGCGACTGCAGGCCGGCAAGCGCGCCCGGTGCTGCGCCTTGTATGATCTCGAGTGCGGGCACGCCGAAGCCGGCCGCGTTGCGGGCGATGCGCGCCGCCCGCGCGGCATCCGCTTCGATGGCGCTCGCCCGCATCGACGGGTCGGCCAGCATCCATTCGATCGTAACCGAGCCGGCGCCCGCGCCTATATCCCACAGCAATTCTCCGCGCCGGGGCGCGAGCGATGACAATGTCACGGCGCGGATTTCGCGCTTGGTGATTTGGCCATCGTGCTCGAACAAATCATCGCTGAGCCCGCTCGCACGCGCAATGATGCGTGCGCCCGCTTCGGCCGCAACCTCGATTGCGAGAGTGTTGAGCGGATCGATGGCGCCGAGATCGAAGCTGGCGGCGGTGGTAGTGCGAATGCGCTCGCGCGGCCCGCCGAGCGCTTCCATCACGGTGAGACGCGATGGCCCGAAACCCGTTGTGGCGAGCAGTTGCGCGATCGCGGCCGGCCCTTTCCCGTCGGAGGTCAGCGCCAGCACGCGGGCGCCAGGCTGCAGATGCGGGCGCACCCGGTCGAGCGCGCGGCCGTGCAGGGAAACAAGTGCGCAATCGGCGAGCGGCCAGCCGAGCCGGGCCGCCGCCAGGCTGAAGCACGAGGGCGCCGGCACCACCAGCGTGTCATTTGGGTCCACATGCTGGGAAAGCAGTGCGCCAATCCCGTACAGATAAGGATCGCCGGAAGCGAGGACGCAAACCTGCCGACCACGCTGTGCCAATACCTCGGGAATCGCACCTTCGAATGGTGAAGGCCACGGCCGGATCGCGCCGCGAATGATCGGCGCCGCGAGCCCCAAATGCCGCTTGCCCCCGAACACGATCTCGGCGTTCACGATCAGCGCGCGCGCCACTGTGCTCAGCCCTTCGACACCATCTTCGCCGATGCCCACGATGGACAGCCAGCGCGGCGCTGCGGCAGTGTGGTCCGCGCCAATTTGATCCGAAACCGCGTCAAGGAGCGACATGCGACGCATCCTTATTCTGGGCGGCACCACGGAAGCGCGCGAGCTCGCTGCACGGCTCGCCGGCCGCACCGACGTTGCGGTGACGCTGTCGCTTGCCGGTCGCACCGCCAATCCGGTCGCACAGCCGGTGCCGGTCCGCATCGGCGGTTTTGGCGGAGCGCAGGGCCTGGCCCGATATCTTGCGACCGAACGGATTGATCTCCTGGTCGTCGCCACCCACCCGTACGCAGCGGTGATTGCGGGCAACGCCGCACAGGCCGCGCGTGCCGCCGGTGTGCCGCTGCTTGTGCTCACGCGCCCGCCCTGGACTGCGGTCGCCGGCGACCGCTGGCGCGAGGCCGCCGATGCGCATGACGCCATCCGATTGATGGGTGAAAGGCCACGCCACGTGTTCCTGGCGCTCGGCCGCAACGATATCCGCGCCTTCGAAGCGGCGCCGCAGCACGATTACCTGGTGCGCAGCGTCGATCCGATCACACCGCCGTTGTCTGTGCCCCGCGTCAGCTACATCACGGCGCGCGGCCCGTTTGCCGCAGCGGACGAGCGTGCACTTTTCGCCGCGCATGCGATCGAGACGATCGTCGCCAAGAATAGCGGCGGGGATGCCACCTACGGCAAGCTTGCAGCCGCGCGCGATCTGCGCATCGAGGTGATCATGCTGCGCCGGCCCGCGCTGCCGCAAGTGCCGGCCGTCGCAACCGTCGCCGAGGCTCTTGCGCGTTTGGATCATGCGTTTGCGCCTTCTGCCGACCGTGCGGTGTAGACGAGCGGCGCGCGGCCATGCCGACTGATCACATGGGTTGAGCGCGATCCGACGATGATGAGCGTCGCCATATCGGCGGCGGCCGGATCGGCCTCGCCTAGACTCGCGACCTTCAGTTGCTCGTCGTTGCGCCCGACCGCGCGACCAAACAGCACCGGGGTCTGGGCCGGCAGGACATCGCGCAACAGATCGAAGGCGCGGCCGAGCTGCCACGGCCGGGCGCGCGAGATCGGATTGTAAAGCGCAAGCACGAAGCCCGCGCCGGCCGCGGCGGTCAGGCGGCTCTCGATCAGCTCCCAGGGCTTCAAATTGTCGGAAAGCGACAGCGCGCAGAAATCATGCCCGAGCGGCGCGCCGGCACGCGCCGCCACTGCCAGCATCGCGGTCACGCCCGGCACGATGGCGAGATCGAGTGCGCGCCACTCCGGCGGCCCCGCGGCGATCTCCTCGCAGACGGCGGCCGCCATGGCGAATACGCCGGGATCGCCGCCCGAAACGATGGCGACACGGGCGCCGCTTGCGGCATGCCGCAGGGCCGCTGCAGCGCGCGCGCCCTCTTGGCGATTATCAGAAGAGTGCCGGCTCTGGCCATCGCGCGGCGCCACACGATCCAGATACGGTGCATAGCCGTACAGGGCCTGCGCATCGGCGAGTGCGGTCTGCGCTTCAGCGGTGAGATAGCGCGCATCGCCCGGACCGAGCCCGACAACGGAGAGATGCCCGCCCGCCGAGTTGCTCACGCGCGCTTCTCCCATCCGGGCACCAACACAATCGCAAAATACGGCGCCGCATCATCGCCCTTGTCGGCGAGCCGCATCATCGTGGCGTCTTTGGCCGAGCCGCGCTCCACATAGATCGCTCGCTCCATGCGGCCGAGGCGCGTGAGCACACGCCGAATCTTGGGCAGATGAGAGCCGAGCTTCATCACCACCGCGGCATCCGCCTCCTTGAGGCGGTGTTCGATCTCTGTCTCCGGCAATGTCGCGGGCAGGACCATCAGCACGTCGTCGCCTTGTGCAATCGGCGCGCCAGCTGCCGACCAGCAGCCCGACATGCCGGTGACGCCGGCAATGACATGCGTTTGGTATCGTGGTGCGAGTCGCACATGCAGATGCATGTAGGAGCCGTAGAAGAGCGGATCCCCTTCGCAGATCACCGCGACCTTGCGGCCTGCATCGAGATGGGCGGCAAGGCGTGAGGCTGCCGCATCGTAGAAGTCGCGCAAGGCGTCGCGATAAGTGCAGGTCTCGCGCGGCACCTCGCGAGTCATTGGATAATGGAGCGGCAGCTCCTCGACCCCGACCCTGAGGTGATCGGCGGCGATCGCGCGCGCATGGCTCGCCGCGCCGCTTTTTGCGAAGTGGACCACGAGATCGGCTTCGTGCAGCGCCCGCATCGCCTTTAGGGTGATGAGCTCGGGATCGCCAGGCCCGACCCCGACGCCTACCAGAACGCCGCGTGAAGCTTGTCCGTTGCCGCGTTGCTCGCTCATAAGCCGGGCCTCGCCAGCGCATTGACGGCCGCTGCCGCCATGGCACTCCCGCCCAGACGGCCGTGCACGACCAGGAACGGCACGCCGCACGCGCTGGCGGACAGCGCGGTCTTGGATTCGGCCGCGCCTACGAAGCCCACCGGAACTCCGATGATGGCCGCTGGCCTGGGCGCGCCGCAGGCAAGCACTTCGATCAGGTGGAACAAGGCGGTCGGCGCATTGCCGATCGCGACCACCGCGCCCGCAAGCTTATCGGCCCAGAGCTCGAGCGCAGCCGCTGAGCGGGTAGTGCCGAGCCGTAAGGCGAGCTCCGGCACGCGGGCATCGCGCAGCGTGCAAATCACATCATTGCGGGCCGGCAGGCGCGCGCGCGTCACCCCATGCGCTACCATTTCGGCATCGCACAGGATCGGCGCGCCGGCCCGCAGCGCGTGCCGGGCGGCGGCAACCAAGTCGCCGCCGAAGCGGATATGCCGCGCCGCTTCAATGAGGCCGCAGGCATGGATCATGCGCACCACGATCTCGGCTTCCTCTGCCGCAAAGCCGGAAAGATCCGCTTCCGCGCGGATGATGGCGAAGGAGCGCTCGTAGATGGCGGTGCCGTCCCGCAGGTAGGGGAGCGATTCAGCCATGGTCGGTTCAGTCATCGGCAGCTCCAAACAGATTTGCCACTTGCGCGGGGCCAAGGCGCGCGAATGCTGCCGCCGCGGAGGATTCACCGCGTGTTTGGGCTACCGCCTTGTCGACACGCGCGATGGCTAGGAGCAACTCCTCGGTCGCGACCACGGCATGCGCTGCGCCCGTGGATGTACCGTCGATGATGAGCTCGCAGCCGCGCTGACTGCCCACGATCGTCAGCGTGCTACGTGCTGGATGGGCGCAGCCTTTGCGACAGCCTGACAGATGCAGATTCAATGATCCATCGAGCAGCGTCGCTGCTGCTGCGGTGACGAGCGGCGCCAGCATGCGCGCCGGAATTTCCGCAGAGGCGCAGACAGGCGCGCCTGCGCAAGCCGCCACATGGCGGCGAGGGTCATCGCGATGAGTAATGAAGCCGAGGCGTTCTGCGGTTGTGACGAATGGACGCACAGTATCTTGCGTCAGTCCGATGAAAAGAAGTGCCCGCCCTGGCGCTGTGCGCAGCGTATGCACTCCGTTGTTTCGGGCAGTTTCAATCAACCGGACCAGTGCCGTCGCATCAGTGTGTCCGAAGGCCGGGCCAACCCCGAGCGCCAGGCTGTGATCGCGCAACAGATGCGAGCCTATCGGTTCGGCGCGCGGCCGTGCCGCAGCGAGTGGTTGGTTGATCTCGGCGTGAGCCGCAGGCTGCTCCCTCCCCGCATAGCGCGGCGTAAGACGCGCGTGAACGCGCTGATGTGGGGGAGGGATGGGGAGGGGGGCTTGGTCTTTGGTCTCACACATGAGTTCCGCAATCGCCGCAGCGAGGACCTGCGGTCCATCCGCGCCAAGCAAATCCTTGGCGCGTGCGAGCGGCCCGTGCTGGGCGATCACGCGCAACAAGCGCAATGCCGCCTCGACCGCATCTGCGGCATCGACCCAACCGAGTCCGCGTGCGCTGCCTGCATCGCCGCCGACCGCAACATGCCATCGCGTACCATCCACGCGCAGCCGTATGTCGGCCGCAACTGAATCGAGATGCAGCGCAAAGCCGCCGTCAATCACACATGAGACTTTCGCGCCGAGCGAGGCCGCGAAGGGCGAAGCCGCAAGCGCCCGGCGCAGGCGCTTAGCGATCTCGCGGCCGTCGACCGCGGGCGCCGGCGCCAGCCCGGCGAGTGGGTCGACGAGAATCGCAACGCCCGTGCCGGCATCTATTCCGAGCGCCGCCACCGCGTCGGCGAAAGCTCCAGCTGAAGCCGCGCTCAACCCGCGGATCTGGAAGTTTCCGCGCGCGGTGATCTCGATGATGCCGTTGCCGTGCCGGCGCGCCGCCGCGCACAGCTCCGCGGCTTGATCAAGACCGATATCGATGCCGCTGGCGGCAAGGCGCACCAGCAGGCCGTCGCCGGTCTGCATCGGCGCGCTCAAGGCCGGACAAGCGCCCCGCCGCAACGGGTGTGCGCTCGCCGTCATGACCGCGCCTCCCGCCGCAAGGCGTCCAGGTCGGCATCGATGTCGTTGCGGCGCGGATGCCAAAAGCCGTGGCGGCGTGCGCCATCGAGGCGGTCGGCGATCGCCGCTGCCGCTGCGGGATTTTCCTCGACCAGGAATGTGCGCACCCGAGCGTCGGCCACATAAGCTTCGTACAGGAGATCAAACATCATGCTTGGCACGGCGCCGGTTGCCTGCGCGAAATCGGTCAGGCGATCCACGGTCTCGGCGAGCTCGGCGGCGCCGCGCGCGCCATGGCGCATTTGTCCGGCAATGAAGCGCGGGCTCACCGCACGCGCGCGCACGATCCGGGCGAGCGCTTGGGAGAGCGGCCTCGCACGCGGGCGCTGCGGATCGGTGAGGTCGAGCATCACCAGGTCGGGAGCATTTCCGAGCTTTGCGGCCGCTGCCGCAAAACCCCCGACAAAGGACACGTCCTCCGTGCCTTCAAGCAGATCGCGTCCCGGATCATCACTCGCGTGCACCAAGAGATCCGCATCAGCGACGCGCCTCGCGAAGGCTCCCGGTGCATCGGATGCTTCCCCGAGCGCACCCCCATAGGAATGAGACGTCGCCGCCAGATAGGATTTACCGATCTCATCGGCTTCGGAGTCGCGCCCCATCAGGTCCGACACGCCTGCTCCATACGCTCCGGGCGCCGTGCCGAAAACGCGCACGATCTCGCCTTCGGCGCGCCGCGCCGCGACCAGAGGATTCTCCGTTTCGTCTTCCTCACGTGCCGCCACCGCCTGCACGGCCGCATCGAACAGCGCGATCTGCGTCGGGAACAGGTCACGGAACAATCCTGAGATACGCCAGGTGACATCTATGCGCGCGCGTCCAATGCTGGCGGTCGGCAACACCTCGACGCCGGTCACGCGGCCGGTGGCATTATCCCAGGTCGGCCGGCATCCCAGATAGGCGAGACTTTGGCCGATTTCCTCGCCGCCGGTGCGCAACGTGGCGCTGCCCCAAAGGTCGACCACCAGCGCGCGCGGCATTTCGCCATGCGCCTGCAAATGTGCGCGGATGACTTCGTCGGCCGCGCGTGCGCCGAGGTCCATGGCGGTCGCGGTCGGCAGCATGCGCGGATCGGCAGTATAGAGATTGCGACCGGTCGGCAGCACATCGCGCCGTCCGCGTGTCGGCGATCCGGCGGGACCGGGTGGGATGCTGCGGCCATCAAGCGCGGCAAGCAGGGCGTTGCGCTCTGCGAGGGCGCATTCCGTGATGTGCGCAGGTGGCGATTGTTCCCATCGTTCGTCCGCGCGGAAACGGGGACCCGGTGCTTCATGCATCTTTCGAAGTGACTGGGTTCCCGCTTGCGCGGCAACGAGCGGGTCAAGTGGCGCCCGCCCGTATACATGCAGCCCGTCCTTGATCGCGAGATCCTTGAGATCGCAAAGCCAGGCATCAATGCGGCGCAGCACTTCGTCGGTTCCGGCCACCACATCGATGCCGGCTTCGCCGGCAAGGCCGCTTGCGTGCGCGGTATCGACAATACGTGCAGCGAGCCGTTGCCGCCGCCGCTGATCAAGGCCGTCGGCTTGCGCGTATTCATCGACCAGCCGTTCCAAATCGTGCGCCGCGCCGGTGAGCTCACCGTTTGCGAGCGGCGGCGGGAGATGCCCGATGGTCACGGCTGCGATCCTGCGCTTGGCCTGCGCGGCCTCGCCCGGATTGCTGACAATGAACGGATAGAATACCGGCAGTGCGCCCAGCACTGCCTCCGGGAAACAGCATGCACTCAGCGCCACAGCCTTGCCGGGCAGCCATTCGAGTGTGCCATGCGCCCCCATGTGCACGATCGCGTCAGCCTTGCACACATGCCGCAGCCAGAGCCCGAAGGCGAGGAGCGCATGGCGCGGCGGCAGAGCCGGGTCGTGATAGTCGGCACGGCATCGGCTTGGCAGACCGCGATCAGGCGGCAGCGCGACCGTGACGTTGCCGTAGGTGCGGGCGCGAAAGCAAAACGCACCGTCCCGCAGGTCGATGTCCCGCTCCGGCTCGCCCCAGGCCGCGCTGATGCGCGCCGCGATTTCCGGCGGGAGTCCCGCCAGCATGCGCGTGTATTGTGCCAACGAGGTCGAAGCAGGCAGCTCCCCTCCCCCACAAGGAGGAGGGGAGCTGAGACTCTCTAGCAAGCCCCGCGATGTCGAAGGCTGATTGTTGACCCGATACCCCGCATCACGCAAATCATCGAGCAGCGCCAGGACGCTTGCCGGCACATCAAGGCCGACAGCGTAGCCGCTGCGTCCCGGCGCGCCCGCATAGTCGGGCATCAGGATAACGATGCGTCGTGCCGCACGCGGCGTCGCCGCAAGCCGCACCAGCGCGGCGGCGCGATCCGCCACCAAAGCGCAGCGATCGTCTTCCGGTTGGTTTGCCAGGCCCGTGAACGAGAGCCCTTCATGCGCCGGCAGCGGTTGCTTGAAGGAGATCGCTCCGGCGAGCACGCGGCCGTCGAGCTCGGGCAGCACGACGTTCATGGCGAGATCGGCAGGCCCAAGCCCGCGTGGGCTTGCCGCCCAGGCGGCGCGCTTGGTGGAAGCGATGATCGCCTGCAGCACCGGCACACCCGGCGCGTCGAGCGGGCTCCGCTCGCCCGGATTGCCGCCGGCCGCAAACGCGGTCGTGCTGATGACCACGGCGGGATCGAGCCGTTTGAGCGCATCAGCTATGAAGCTTGCCGCATCTGCCTCCTTGAGGCGGGTCACGAACAGAGGGGCGGCCGCAAGCCCGCGCGCCGCCAGCGCCGCGATCATTGCATCAATCGGTTCCGTATCGGCGGCAAGCACCAGCGCCCGGTAGAACACGATTGCGACAACCGGCGCTCCGGATGGGAGCGTCGCGACGAGGTGATCGAGGCTAACGGCGCCTTCGCCCGGAACATAGCCGGCCATCCGTGGCACGTGCCGTGGCGGCGGGCAGTCGAGCGTCGCGCCGGCGTAACGCCCAAGGCGGCGCAGCAGTGCGCGCAGATTTTCGCGGCCGCCTTCGCGAAAGAAGGCGAGCAAGACGTCGAGCTCTGGTTGCGCGAGTGTGGAGGCGGCGGCGAGCCGCGGATCGTCGCGATCTTCACCGGGCAGGACGGCAAGCGCGATCACCTTCTCGCGTGCCAGCGCCGAGAGCTGCTCGACGCCGTAGCGCCACCAATCAAGTCCGCCCAGCAGGCGAACGAGAATCACCCTGGCATGCGCCCCCACCCGCTCGATCCAGAGATCAACCGACATCGGATGCCGCAAGTCGCGCAAATGTGCGAGCCGCACGGCCGGCAGCGCGTCTTGCTCAATCGTCCAGGCGGCGGCAAGCGCAGCGAGGTCGCTGTCCGCGAAGGACAGGATGGCAATGTCACCCGCGCGCTGGTTGAGATCGATCGGCTCGATCAGATCGTCCAGCGCCGTCGTCGAGGTGGAGAGGAGGTGCATCAGCTAGTGCCCGCTTCCGAAGTTCGTGATACATCGCGGCACCCTTTGACACGAACTTCGGAAGCAAAGGGGCACTAGCAACGACATTATCCCAATGCCGCTTTCTTCGATTTGAAGTTCCTGAAAGAGATCGCGGCACACGCTGCAGGAACTTCAAATCGGCGGCACGCTATCCGATGAGGCGGCGCGTGACCGCAGCGCGATCGAAACCCTTGCGGCCGATGACCACCAGTGCGCCCGCGCGCGCTTCGTCGGGCCCCCACGGCCGGTCGTATTGATGGGTGACGCGCGGCCCGACCGCCTGCACCAGGAGGCGCATGGGCTTGCCGGCCACCGCCGCGAAGCCTTTCACGCGCAACACGTCGAAATGCTCCGGGAGCGCTCCAACGCGCGCGGTCAGCGCCTGTGGATCGGCGATTTCCGGCAGCCTCACGACGAAGCTGTCGAAATCGTCGTGATCGTGCGCCTTCTCCTCGTCATGCCAGGTGCGGCGGTTGTTGATCTCCACCTCGCTGCCCACCGCCAGGCCCAGCAGTGCTGCCGGATCGACCTTGCCGCCCGCCGCGATAATGACCTTGACGGCGGGTGGCAGCACGCCGGTAATTGCTGTCATCGCCCTGTCGGCGCCGGCCTGATCGATGAGGTCGCGCTTGTTGAGCACCACCAGATCGGCGCAGGCGACCTGGTCCTCGAACACTTCTTCGATCGGATTGTCGTGCTCGAGTGCGTTGTCGGCGGCGCGCTGGCGCGCCAGCGCCTCGAGATCGGCGGCGACGCGACCCTCGGCCAGCGCCACGCCATCCACCACCGCGATAACACCGTCGACCGTCACGCGGTTGCGGATCGCCGGCCAGCGGAACGCCTGCACCAGCGGTTTGGGCAGCGCGAGGCCCGAGGTCTCGATCACGATGTGGTCGGGTGCACGGGCCAGGATCGTGTCGAGGGCTGGCACGAACTCGTCTGCGACTGTGCAACAGAGGCAGCCATTGGCGAGCTCGACGACGTTTTCCTCCGGGCAGGCGGCATCCCCGCAGCCCTTGATGAGCTCGCCGTCGATACCCACATCGCCGAACTCGTTGACGATCACGGCGAGCTTGCGGCCCTGTGCGTTCTGAAGAACGTGGCGAATAAGCGTGGTCTTGCCGGCCCCCAGGAAGCCAGTGACGATCGTGCAGGGCACGCGCGCAAGCGTTGCGGTCATGCATCATCCTCTTTGCAGTCGGGTTCTGTGAAGTCGATGGGTGGCGTGCGGGCGCACAGCCCGCGCTTGAGCACTTGCGGGCGCCCGCGCCAGGGCAGGATGCCGTTCTCCGCTTCAGCCAGCATACGGGCGCCAATCACCAGCGCAGGCGCGGTCGACGCATCCAGCCCGCCGAAAACGTAAGTCCATGAACCGTCAGCTCGCAGCGCCGCGCTGGGGCCGCGCGAGCAGTTCGCAAGACAGCGGATTGGACGGACTTTTACTCCGCGGCCGCGTGCGGCCTCGATGGTCGCCACTGCCAGGACTTCGCCCGGAAGCGGATCACGCAAGATGCCGTCCGGGCCGCGGCACGTGATGCAGACATAGATGGTTGGAACGCCGTCCTTCCTCGCGTCGGTGCAATCTTCGGAGCAAATCACATCATTATCGCTGATGGCCACCCGCGCGACTCCATCGGGACAAATCCCCTGGGTGCAGGCCGCGCGTCGATCCGGCGCCGAGGCACCCCGCCCGGCGCGCGATCGTATCGACGGCAGGTCTCCTGGCTTGCGGGTCTTGGCCCATCACCGCCTTCCCGGGTTACCCCAGTGGCGCTGTGGTTCGGGCTCGCCGCTTACAGTTGCGGGGGCAGCTGCGGATTGAGGGACAATGGTCCCGACCGCATTCCCTGTTCGCTCTCACGTGAGAGACCGTCGATCGCACCCACTTAATGGCAGTCTTCGCGCCTCTGTCAATGCTGACGATCTTGCCACCGCACGGACGACAGCTATAAGCGCTATTGATGCCCCCCGGTCAGGCACCTCAATCGTGAGCGGCCCCCTCACGCTCATCATCGGCGGCGCACGCTCCGGCAAGAGTAGCTATGCGGAGCGGCTCGTCATGGCGCTGCCGCCGCCTTGGATTTATGCCGCAACCGGCGCGGCGCTCGATGCCGAGATGGCTGAGCGGATAAAAGCCCACCGGGCACGCCGCGGGGACGGCTGGACCACCATTGAAGCGCCGCGAGATCTCGCCGGCGTTTTGGCTGCGCAAGCGAACGCCCCGGTCCTGGTCGATTGTTTGACGCTTTGGCTTTCCAATCTCATGATGGCGGACGCCGAGGTCGAGGCGGAAATCGAGCGGCTCTGCATGGCCTTGAGCAGAGTGCCCGCCCCGGTGTTCCTGGTCGCCAACGAGGTCGGCTGCGGTATCGTGCCCGACAATGCGCTGGCGCGCCGTTTCCGTGATTGCCAAGGCCTGCTCAATCAGCGGATGGCCGCACAGGCAGACCGAGTCGTTCTGCTCGTGGCCGGCGTGCCACTGTTCATCAAAGGAGGTCCGGATGGGCGCAGTCAATGAGGCCGAGGCCGAGCGCCATCGCGCCAAGATGGCCAAGCGCAAGGCCGTGCAGGACGCTGAAGTAGCCGGCAAGACGATCGAGAAGGGCCTGCTGATCGTGCACACGGGCCCCGGCAAGGGGAAATCGACCGCCGCGTTCGGCTTGGCGCTGCGCATGCTCGGGCGGGGCAACCGCGTCGGCGTCGTGCAATTCGTCAAGGGCGCCTGGCATTCGGCCGAGCGCGATGCGCTGCAGACATTCGGCGATCTCGTCTCCTGGCACACAATGGGCGAGGGCTTCACCTGGGAGACACAGGACATCAAGCGCGACATCGCGGCGGCCGAGCGTGCCTGGGGCAAGGCACAGGAGCTGATGGCCGATCCGCGCTTCGCCTTGGTGATCCTCGACGAGCTCAACATCGCGCTTCGCTACGAATATCTCGATCTTGAATCGGTCGTGGCGGCTCTGCGGTCGCGACGCGGGGGCCTCCACGTCGTGGTCACTGGTCGCAATGCCAAGCCTTCGCTGATCGAGGCTGCCGATCTTGTAACCGAGATGACGTTGGTGAAGCATCATTTCGCCGCCGGCGTGAAAGCGCAGGCCGGCATCGAATTCTAACGTTCGCGATATCGGCTGTGGCGCGCGCCCTCATGTTTCAAGGCACCGGCTCGGACGTCGGCAAATCGCTGATCGTTGCCGGCCTCGCGCGCGCTTTCACCAATCGCGGCCTCAGGGTGCGGCCATTCAAATCGCAGAATATGTCCAACAACGCCGCCGTCACCGTGGAGGGGGGCGAGATCGGCCGTGCGCAGGCTTTCCAGGCGCGGGCTGCGAATGTGCGGCCGAGCGTGCACATGAATCCTGTGCTGCTGAAGCCGCAGGGAGAAACCGGCGCGCAGATCGTGGTGCAGGGAAAGGTCTACGGCACTGCCAAGGCGGCTGAATATCAGAAGCTCAAGGGCGAGCTGATGCGTTTTGTGCTCGAGAGCTACGCTCAGCTCAAGGCCGAAGCCGACATTGTTTTGGTTGAAGGCGCCGGCAGCGCCTCCGAGGTCAACCTCCGTCACAACGATATCGCCAATATGGGCTTTGCCCGCGCCGCTGATGTGCCGGTGGTGCTGATCGGCGACATCGATCGCGGCGGGGTAATCGCGAGCCTCGTCGGCACCAAGGCGGTGATCGATCCCGACGACGCTGCTTTGGTGGGCGGCTTCCTCATCAACAAATTCCGCGGTGATCCGGCGCTGTTTGCCGCGGGCATGGCGACGATCGAGCACAAGACCGGATGGCTATCCCTCGGCTTGATCCCGTTTTTTCCCGAGGCTGCATTGTTGCCGGCCGAGGATGGGTTGGCGCTTCAGCGCGCGCCGGCGCGCAAGCCGCGCGCACGGCTGCGCATTGTCGTACCAATCTTGCCCCACATCGCCAATTTTGACGATCTCGATCCGCTTGAAGCCGAGCCCGCGATCGAGCTCTTGCGAATTCCAGCGCTGCCCGGCGCGGCACTCCCGGGCGATGCCGATATCATCATCCTGCCCGGCTCGAAGGCCACCATCGCGGATCTGGCGGCGTTGCGCGCGGTCGGTTTCGATATCGATATTGCGGCCCACCGGCGGCGAGGCGGCATGATACTTGGCATGTGCGGCGGCTACCAAATGCTGGGTCGCGTGATCCGCGACCCAGGCGGCATCGAAGGGCCGGCCGGCGAGGTCCAGGGCCTGGGCCTGCTCGATGTGGAGACGGTGCTCTGCGGGGACAAGCGGCTCGAATCGGTGAACGGCAGGACCCTCGACGGCATACCGGTCACCGGCTACGAAATGCATATGGGTGTGACCTCTGGTCCTGATTGCAAGCTGCCCTTCGCGCAGCTGGACGACGGCTCGCCCGAAGGCGCGATGTCGATCGATACGCATGTCGTCGGCACCTATATGCACGGCCTCTTTACCGATGACCGACAACGCTCGGCTTGGCTCGCGCGCTTCACCGCCGGCCCAATCGAGGTCGAGTATGAAACGCTGATCACACATACGCTGGAGCAGCTGGCCGCGCTTCTCGCGATGAATATCGATCTCGATCGCCTGCTCAAGCTGGCACGATAGTCATCAGTGCAGCCAGGGCGATCAGCCCAACGAGCAACAAATCCGCGTGCCGGTAGAGCCGCAGCGCCGCCCGAATATCGGCCGACGTGGCATCGCGCCGGCCATCCCCCATCATGGCATCGTCAACGATCTTTCCGCTGTAGCTGCGCGGCCCCGCCAGCATGAGATCAAGCGCGCCTGCCATCGCGGCTTCGGGATATCCGGCATTGGGCGAGCGATGCCGGCCCCCGTCGCGGCGGACCGCTGCCCGGGCGCGTGCTGCGGAAGGGTTGGAGGTGATGCTTGCGGCTGCGACCAGGAGCAGCGCGGAAAGGCGCGAAGCCGGCAAGTTGACGAGGTCGTCGAGCCGCGCCGCCGCAAACCCGAAAGCCTCGTGGCGCGGCGTGCGATGGCCGATCATGCTGTCGGCGGTGTTGATCGCCTTGTAGATCGCGGCGCCCGCGAGACCGCCGATCGCCATATACAAAGCCGGCGCCACGACACCGTCGGAGAAATTCTCGGCAAGGCTCTCGATGGCGGCACGCGCGACGCCCGCTTCATCGAGCACTGCAGTGTCGCGGCCGACGATCGCAGAGACCGCAACCCGGGCCTGGCCGAGGTCGGCCTGTTCGAGCGCACAAGCGACCCGCGCCACATGCTGGTGCAGGCTGCGCTGCGCGAGCAAGCTGCTGGCGATGAATCCCACAAGCACCCATCCGTATCGCAGTTCGGAGAGGCCGTGCTCGAGCGTGGAGGCGATCGCGCCGACCGCGATGACGAGGAGCAGGATGGCGAGAACGCCGCCTGCCCGCCTCATTCCGGGCGACGCGCTCTCGCGGTTGAAAGACCGGTCGAGCACCCCGATAAGGCTTCCCATCCAGATGACCGGATGGCCGATTGCGCGCACGAGCCGATCCGGATAGCCCAGCGCGAGCTCGATCAGGAGGGCGAGGAGCGTGAGCGCTGAGGCCATCAAGTCTCGCAATGAGGTTCGCCAGGCGGGCGCGGACGAGGCGCCGGCCGCACACGGCGGTGACCTGGGCGCGGCGCGCAGTCAATTTCCCGGCGCCCCTGAACCTTTCATCGACCTGTCGACCGGGATCAATCCCCATTCTTACCCGATTCCGCAATTGGCGGCGGACCTGTTCACCCGTCTGCCGGAGCCCAAAGCACTCGATCGCGTGGCCAATGCTGCGGCCGCTGCCTACGGGATATCAGCCGATCAGGTCGTGGTGGCGCCCGGGACGCAAATCCTGCTGACGCTGGTGGCGGGGCTGGTGCGTCCCGGCCGTGCCGCAATATTGGGTCCAACCTATGTGGAGCATGCGCGCGCCGCCGCGCGGGCTGGGCATCAGGTCCAGGAAGTGGCCGACCTTCTGCAGCTCGGTGGCGCCGAGCTCGCAGTCGTGGTCAATCCCAACAACCCGGACGGACGCCGGTGCCGCCGTGAAGCGCTCGTCGGTTGCGCCGATGCGCTTGCACCCGGGGGCCTGCTGGTGGTCGATGAAGCCTTCATGGATGCTCTGCCGGATGCCGCGGAACTGAGCCTCGCGGCTGGCGTCATGCGCAGCAACATCGTGGTGCTGCGCTCATTCGGCAAGTTCTTCGGCCTCGCCGGGCTGCGGCTGGGCTTTGCACTCGCGGCTCCCGCGTTGGCGGCCCGCCTCACTGCGGCGCTTGGGCCGTGGGCGGTCAGCGGTCCGGCGCTTTCGATTGGCTGTGCTGCATTGCAAGACAGCAGTTGGATCGCGATGACGCGAGCTGCACTGCCGCAAGCCGCCGCGCGCCTCGATACGATACTGGCCGGCGTCGGGCTTGAAATCATCGGAGGTACCCCGCTGTTCCGTTTGGTGCGGACGGCGGCAGCGCCGGCGCTCTTCGATCATCTGGGACACGCCGGGGTTCTGGTACGTCGCTTTGCCGAACATCCCACTTGGTTGCGGTTCGGCCTCCCCGCCGACGAGCAGGCCTGGCGGAGGCTCGCCGTCGCGCTTGTTGCGTTTGCGTAAAGGGCGGGCTCGCGCAGCAGGCTTTGTTGGGAAGCTAGTCCCAAAACCCGTGCGCCCATATGGCGCAGGTTTTTTAAATGTGTTAGAAATGCAGCTTCCAAGGACGGAAGAGCGGCCAAATAGGCGCTGAGGGCGGCCGGTTGGACGCTAATGGAATTAAATAGCAGCAAGACGGGAGATAACGCATGGGACGTCTAGGCACGGCTTTATTGGCGGGTGTGGCGCTCATCGTGACGAGCGGCGCGGTGTTCGCGCATCATTCGTTCGCCATGTTTGATACCGATCATCCGATGGATCTGACCGGCACCGTACAGGAATTCAAGTTCACCAGCCCGCACACCTTCATCCTGTTGGACGTGAAGGGCAGTGATGGCACGACCACCACCTGGAACCTCGAGGGCGCGAGCCCGAGCGCTCTGGTGCGCGAGGGGTGGGCCAGCAAGACGCTGAAGCCGGGAGATGAGCTGAAGATGACGATCGATCCGCTGCGCTCCGGCGCGCCGGGTGGTTCCTGGTCGGAGAAGAAGACGAGCTTCTCCTCGGGCCAGCCGATCGTCACCCATTGATCGGAAGACTTGGATTGTCGATCGGGCGCTTGGGTAGCGTGACCGGCGCCTGATTGGCGGCAGCTTTGCTCCGACCACGTTTTTGGTTGAACTGGCGGCGGCGCTCGAAGGAACGGGCGTCGCCGCGCGTGTTTTTGTCGCCGATCATGTTTGTGGCCGATCACGAAGCGAAAGCACAACAAAACAATCGTGCTCGAGCTGGCGCTTGGAGATGAAGGGGCCTGACCTTGATGATGCGTGTTCGATGTGTTGTATCTGTAGCGATCGGTTTGACGGTGTCCTTCGCCATCGCGGCGTCCGCAGCTTCCGCCCTTGAGGATCAAGCCCACGGCAAATATCCGGATATCGGCGGCACTTGGGTGCGGCCGGGCGCCGCGCAATGGGACCCGACCAAGCCTGCAGGATTGAAGCAACAGGCGCCGCTCACGCCGGAATATCAGGCGGTTTTCGAAAGCAATCTCGCGATCACGAAATCGGGCGGCCAGGAATACAACCCACAGGTCAATTGCCTGCCGGCCGGCATGCCGCGCGTGATGATCGCCTATGACCCGCTCGAGTTCATCGTCACCCCGGAGGTGACTTACATCCGTAGCGACCATCTCGCGCAGTTTCGCCGCATCTACACTGACGGCCGCACCTGGCCCGCGGAGGTCACGCCGAGCTTTGTCGGTTATTCGATCGGCCGTTGGGTCGAGCAGGGCAGCGATGGCGGCTACGCGGCACTCGAAGCCGAAACCCGCTTCCTCAAGGGGCCGCGCTCGCTCGATGCCAGCGGGCTGCCGCTGCACGCCGACAATGAGACTATCGTCAAGGAGCGGATCTATCTCGATTCGGCCAATCGCAATCTGCTGCACGACCGGGTCACCACCATCGATCATGCCTATACCCGGCCCTGGACCGTGATCCGCAGCTACAACCGCGATCCTGATCCGGTTTGGGTCGAGAACAATTGCGGGGCCGACAACCACTATGTTTCGCTCGGCAAGGAGACCTACTTCATCAGCGCCGACGGCTATCTGATGCCGACCAAGAAGAACCAGGCCGTGCCAAGGCTCGTCGGTTTCGCGGCGACTAGGTGAAGCCTTGCGCCGCGTCAGGATGCCGCCCACGGGTTGTTTGAGCGTGAAACGGACCGTTGTAGAGTGTGAGATAGGGCCCGGTAATTCGGTCGCAAATTTGATCGCGATCAAGCACGACAACCAAAAATGACAACCACAGTAGTGTGCAACAATAGTGCGGGCCGAACAGGGATGTCTCGCGCGCCATCGACAGCGTCACTAAGGAGGTGCCAATGCTGCTGCGACATTCGATAACTACAATGCTGCTGACGGCGGCGTTCCTGGCGGCAGCCGGCGCTCGCGCTGAGGACGTCTCGAAATATCCCGACTGGAAAGGGCAATGGGTCGGGATCGGAGCGGCCGAAGATGCGCCGTGGGACCCTAGCAAGCCGGCCGGGCTCGCCCAGGAGGCGCCGCTCACTCCGGAATATCAGAAAATCTATCAGGCGACACTGGCGCGCCATGCGAGCGGTATCAAGGATCCGACCACCTGCCTGCCGCCCGGCATGCCGCGCACGATGATCATGTATCAGCCGATGGAGATCATCGTGATGCCGGACACGACTTACGTGATGGTCACCTATATGAGCGAGTTCCGACGCATATTCACGGACGGTCGCAAATGGCCGGACGAGATCGAGCCGTCCTATGCGGGATACTCGATCGGCCATTGGGTCGATGAAGGCAATACCGGCCGCTATAACGTGCTGGAGGTCGAGACGCGGGCTCTCAAGGGTCCTCGCACCTTCGACGGCACCGGCCTTCCGCTGCACGAGGACAACGAGACCACGGTCAAGGAGCGGATCTATCTCGACAAGAAGGACCTCAATCTCCTGCATGACGAGGTGACCACCACCGACCACGCGCTCACCCATCCGTGGACGGTGACGCGCAGCTACTACCGCGAGCCAAATCCGGTGTGGAACGAGTTCGTCTGCTCGGAGGACAACCACCAGGTCATGCTCGGCAAGGAAAACTATCTGATCAGCGACCAGGGGTACCTGTCACCGACCCGGCCGGGCCAGCCGCCGCCCGACCTGAAATACTTCAAGCCGGTGGCAAAGTAAGCGTCCGGCACGACCTCGAGCGCCGGGCCTTGCTGCCCGGCGCGGGCTCCGTCACTGCCCGGCGTGACGCATTACGCGAAATTTATTCCGTTACTGTGCCGCGCCGCGCATTGCCGCATTTCACTTTTTTGCAATATGCTCTAACCTGCTAAACCGGTGGCCGAGAAGGCTGCCAGCGCGTGCGGCGGAGAACTGGAGATCGCTCTTCCGACAAGAACATGCGCTGACACAAAAGCGGCGGAGCAGATTCCGGTTCCATTCAATCGGAGCTCGCTCCAGCCAGAAGAAACAAAAAATGCGCATTGGGGGATGCGCACCGTGGAGGGGAAATGCCGGCGATCGCCGCGGCGCGTGCACGCTTATCGGTCAGAAGCTTGTCCGTCAGATCTGTATCGATCAAAACTGCATCCATCAGAGCAAGATTGTTTGGTGAGGCGGAAGCTCGTCGCTGTACGCCTGGTGCTGGCCTTTCGGAAACAGGCATCGGCGCGCTTGCTCTCTCTCGCCCGAAGGACGGGGCTCGCGCGCCAAGTTTCGTCCCGTTGACGAGTCGAAATACAGTTGATATCCGCAATGATGCCGGGGGGCCTACATGCATCTGATACCGCAGTCTTGGGCGCATCTCCACATTCTGGTGAGCGTGTTCCCTTCGGTCGGGCTGATCTTCGCGCTCGGATTTCACGTCGCCGGACTGCAAACCAATAATACCGGCCTGAAGCGGCTTAGTCTGCTCGCCTTCGGTGTTCTCGGCCTTCTCGCGATCCCGACCTATCTCAGCGGCGACGGCGCGATGACGGACCTCGCCAGCAATCCCAAGTTCACCGAGGACTTGGTGGCGAACCATTATGGCTGGGCCTGGGCGGCGCTCGGCGCATTGGCGATCACCGGCTTGGTGGCTTGGGTCGCCGTGTTCCGCATGACCGACAACGCCTTGCACCTGGTGCTCGGTCTCGGTCTCGTCACCCTCGGCCTGATGGCGGTCGCCGGTGAGCTCGGCTGGGAGATCAATCACACCGAGATTTTTCTGCCGACGCAGCGCACGCCGCAGATCTGGTCGCATGTCCACATCATCATCAATCACCTGCCGACCGTCGGCTTCGTGTTTGCGCTCGTGTTCTACATCGCGGCGCTGATCTTGAATAACGTGGTGATGAAGCGCGCGAGCCTCACGCTGTTCGTGATCTGCGCCATTCTCGGGGTGCCGACTTTCGTCACCGGCAACGCCGCGATGTGGGCGGTGACCGAGAAGCCGATCCCCGGGATCACCAAGGCGGTGATCAATGCGCACCGGGATTTCGCGCTTTTCTCGCTTTTTGCTCTCGCCTTCACCGGGGTCACGTCGTGGCTGCAGCTCTGGCGCTATCGCCATCTCGGCCGCTTTTCCAATGCGTGGCTGAGCGTGATCCTTGTTTTCGCCCTAGTCACCCTCGGGGTTCTGGCCGAGACCGGTCACCGCGGCGGGCAGATCAATCATCCGGAGATCCGGGTCGCGGGCGACGTCTTGCCGACTGATCCTAATGCCGGCCTGAGCCAATTCGTCGAGCACGAGATCAACCAGGTGATCTGGTTCGTGCCCTGGCAGACCGTTCATTTCTTCGGCTTCGCGCTGATTTTCGGCGTCGCCTTTGCGGTATCGCTGCGGGTGCTCGGCTTCTGGAAATCGGTGCCGTTCTCGGCGGTGCACCGCATCCTGCCCTTGGGGGTGTTTGGCGTGGTGACCAATGTGTTCAGCGGAATGCTGATCCTGCAGGCCGACTCGCCCCGCTACCTCAACGAGATAACCTTCGTGCCGAAGGTGATCTTCATCACCATCGGGGCCATTGCGGTCCTCTACTTCTCGCTTTCGGAGCGGCTTTGGCAAACCAAGGCCGGCGAGGAAGCGCCGATGAGCTCCAAATGGGTCGCCGCCCTCGTCCTGATCTCCTGGATTGGCGTGATCATGGGTGGCCGGCTCTTGCCTTACGTTTAGCGCGAGGGAACACCCATGCAGAATATCGACGTCATAATGATGGTCATTTCGGTCGTGATCTGCGTCATCGGCATGCTGTTGGCTGCAACCTTCTGTCTCAGCAAGTTCCTGGACCGAAGCGGCGCCAATTGAGACAAATCCCGTTCCTATTGGGGAGCGCCATAACGATCAGCGCCATAACGATCAGGGAGAGTGAACGTGCTCGAGGCGATTGGAAGTTCCGCTTACGCGGAGTGGGTGGACGAATCTTGGGGCTGGCCGATCGCGCTCACGATTCATGCGCTCGGCATGGCGATGGTGGTGGGCCTCATGTTCATCATCGGGCTCCGCCTGTTTGGCGCCTTTCCGTCGATCCCCTATTCGTCGCTGGGCAGGCTCGTGCCGCTGATCTGGATTGCGGTGTTCTTTCAGGTCATCAGTGGCTTCACCCTGTGGGTCACCAAGCCGGCGCAGTATCTCGGTGACATCATGTTCGACTCCAAGTTTTCGCTGGTGATCATCGCTTCGGTGGTGATGGCCTATTGGCACATCATCTATCGGCGCGAGGTCGCCTCCTGGGAGGCAGCCGGAGCTGTGTCCGCGCGCGGCCTCAACGTGACCGCTGCGGCGTGCCTGTTGTGGGCGGCCGTCACTGTTGGCGGGCGCCTGACCGCTTACCTTGGATCGCTGTATCTGCGCTGATCAGCACATGTCCGGGAAATCCTGCCCTTGTGAAAGCGAGGGTGGACACCGGTTTCCGACAAGGAGATGCGCCAACGCAAGAAAGTAGAGCGTATTCCGTTCCAATCGAACGGAATGCGCTCTAGCGCGCGCCGCGGCATCGTTGCGCGCGCAAGACGTTCTCGGCCAGCACCGCCAGAGCGCCGGCCAGCAGCAGTCCGCCGATCAGGAGCTTGGGCACACCGGCCGCCGCCAATAACGCGGCCGCAACCACGACTGCCAAGATGGCGAGCGCCAGGCTGCCGTCCTCGACGAAAAGGCCGAGCAATTCCCGCGCCGCTTGCGTGAACGCGCTCATTGCGCCGGCTCCATGACTCTGCCGCGCAGCAAAGCGACCAGCCCGAGGGCCAGGGTTAGGAACAGCGCGATGAATCCCGCAACCGCCAAGTCGTCGCCGGGCCACGGCACGCCCAAAGCTTCGCCGGTCCAAAACACGCCGAATGCCGAAAGCATGACCCCAACGCCAAACTTGAGCGCATTCTCCGGTACCCGCCGCAGCGGTTGATGCACCAGCGCGCCGATGCCGAGCACCAGGACACCGGCGCCGAGTGCACCGACGCTGGCGGGCAAGAGGAGCCCGCGCCCGGCACCCACCGCGATGACGATGAAGACGACCTCGAGCCCCTCCACCAGCACAGCCTTGAACGCAGTCAGGCCGGCAAGCCAGTCGGCGCGCGCTTCGCGCCGTGCGACCTCTTCCTTAAGGTGAACCGTCTCGCGCTGGTACACCGCATCCTCGTCGTGCAGCGCGATGAGGCCGGCCGCGCGCAGCACCGCCTTGCGCAGCCAACGCAAGCCGAACAACAACAGTAGGACGCCGACCGCGAACTGCAGCGGGCCAAGCGGGATGCGGTCGATGGCGGGTCCGAAGACGAGCACGATCAACGCCAGGGCGCCGAGGCCCGCCAGCGTGCCGCTGACCGCCGGCCGCGCGCCGCGCACGCTCGCTACCGCCAGCACGATCGTAAAGGCTTCGACCACCTCGACCAGAGAGGCCAGGAACGCCGAGGTGACAGCGGGCGCGATTGTGAGCCAGTTCGACATGCTGGCTATCTAGAGCGGCGGCTCCTCGGTTCAAGGAAAATATTATTTAGGACCTTCTTTCATTCCAGCGCGGTCGCGAGCTGTGGCGCCACGATTTGCGCATACGGAACATCGCCATGGAGAATTCCTGCCTGGCGCGCAAACGCGTTCATGCCGCGAACGAAACTCTCCGAAATCGCGGTGTCGTAGTAGGGGAGATCGCGGGCGATGAGCTCGGCGATGAGCCCGGCTTCAAACGCAGGGAACAGCTTCCTGCCGATTTTGCTGGCAAGCGCGAGATCGCCGCGCAAGGCCGCATGGGCGCGGGCGATGGCGCGGATCGCGGCGGGCGCGAGCTCAGGTGAGGACTGGATCAATCGATCGGTCGCCGCCAAAGAAGCCATGGTGTAATTGAAGCAGGGCTTTGGGCCGTCGCCACGACGCACGTCGAGGACGATCGTGCCGACCCCTTGCCGCACCGCGACTTCCGCTCCCATTCCATTTGCCCAAAACCCATCGATCTTTCGCGCGGCAAGCGCCTCCGCGGCGGTAACCCCGAAGTTGATGCTTCCGACCTGAGCACCCGCAACCGGCGCGATGGTGACGGAATCGCGCCCCGGATCGATGCCGGCCGCGCCCAACAGGGCGCGCAACCCCATCTCGACCCAGGGCGCGGCGCCAATGCGACGGCCCTTGACACTTGCGATCTCGCCGCGGCTGGCGCCGAGATCCTTGTGCATCACCAGGAACCAGTACATGCCTTGCGCCTGCGCACAGAGAAGCTTGACGCCTTGCCATTCCGGGAAGGCCGCGAGCGCCGAGTGCGCCGAGCCGCCGACGAGGTCGACGGCGCCGTCGCGCAGCGCCGCATAGGCTTTGTCGACCGGGAAGATCAGCTCGAGCGCGACATCAAGACCTTCCGCCGCGAAGCAACCAAGCTCGATCGCCGCAATGGCGGGAAAATAGGAGTTCGAGATCATGTCCGGCACAGCGAGCTTGAGCGGCCGCATCAGGCATCCTCGAGCGCAATAGAGTCGGCGCGCCGCTGGCTGGCGATCATCGAAGTACGCAGCAGGAATTGGCGCGCGCGGGCGGGGTCGGCGGCGGTCGCCCTGAGCTCCTCGAGATTGCGCCGCCGCTGCTCCGGATCGGACGCTTCCAGGCGCTTCTTGTTGGCGATCGACTGCTCTTGCACGAATTCGATCGCCACCGTGCGGCGCTGGAGATCGTAGAGGTCGAGCAGGCGTTCGGATTCCTCATTCACGATGATGCGCGCGAGCTTGTCGGCGAGATTGACCGCATCCTGGATACCGCCGTTGAGCCCCATCCCGCCGATTGGATTATTGACGTGCGCGGCGTCGCCCGCGAGCAGCACCCGTCCCTGCCGGAAGCGCTCGGCCACGCGCTGGTGGGTGACGTACAGATTGCGGTGCACCACCGCATAGGGGCGGCCTGAAGGAAAGAACTTGTTGAGCCGCGCCTGCACGCCGGCATCGCTCAGAATGTCCTCGTCGCGCTCGGTGGGCTCGGTTGGAAACACCGTTCGCCACAGGCCCGGCGGTCCATCGGCTGAGACCTTGAAGCAATTGCACCAGGCGCCGGGGTCGGCAAAGTAGCTGCGATAGCAGTAGCCGCGCTCGCTCGAGAAATCATAAGGGGTGGTCAGCACGACGAAGCGTTCCGGCCAGGTAAAGCCGTCGAAAGCGATGCCGCACTGCTTGCGCACCGTGCTGCGGCCGCCGTCGGCACCGATCAGGTAGTTTCCGCGGTGCTTGGCAGTGCCTTCCGGTCCACGCACCTCGAGTTCCACGCCGTCGTCGTCCTGCCGCACCCCCACGGCTGCATGGCCGAATAAAATCTCCGCATTGGCAAAACCGCGCAGGCGTTCCAGCAAGAGGCGCGCGGTCTTGAACTGCTCGCACTGTACCACGAAGGGATATCGGGTATCATTCTTGAGCACCGCGTGATCGAATGCCGCTATTAGCTCGCCGCTCGGCCGGTCCCAGAACTGGAAGATCGGCGCGACGAGGCCAACGCGCGCCATATCCTCGGCAAGGCCGTCCACGGAGAGCAGCTCGAGCGTCGCCGGATGCGTGGTGGCAGCGCGCGGGTCGGCCTGCGGCGCGTCATTCTCATCAAACAAGCGGACCGGGATGCCGCTCCGGGCAAGCAGCCAGGCGCACATGAGCCCGACCGGCCCGCCGCCGGCGATCAAAACGGGCGCATCTTCGCGACTCATGCGCCCGCCTCAGGCCTTCCGGCCGCTTTCGTCGTAGTAGTGCATTTCGAACAGCAGGCAGCCACCCGTGGATTTAAACGGGCCGTGCCGTACGCCGGGTGGGCGACACGCGTAGGTCGGCGCCGCGAACATTTCACCGCCCTGGCCCTGCGCGTCGTTGCCGACGATCAGGTCGCCGGAAATGAGATAGACCTCTTCCCAATGGTCGTGGACGAACGGCGCGGTGGTATGCACGCCGGGATCGAAGCGCAACAGGCGCGTGCGGCTGCCGGTCTTGATGCGTTCGTCGAGGTCGCTCGCCAGAATCTTCTGCTTGATGCCGGACGGGTAGCCTTCCGGGGTCGCCCAGCCGGCGTCCAAATCGACGGCGGTGAATTCAAGGTGCGGCTTGTTCATCGGCATTGTGGCCTCTTTATCTTATCTTCCAGGAGCCTGGTGCCACCGATTTGAAGTTCCTGCTACGTGCGCTGCCCGCTCATTCGGGAACTTCACATCGAAAAGCGGCTCTAGAAACATATACGTGCTAGTGTCCCTTTGCTTCCGAATTCCGTGCCGAAGGATGCCGCGGTGTATCACGGAATTCGGAAGCGGGGCACCCGCAGGTGGCCTTTCTTCCCGCCATCCGGCTTGATGTTTGTCCCCCGAAAGGGCAAATCTCCGGCCCCGGTTTGGGGTAGTGAGGGCCTACGCAATGGATCTACAGCTGAGGGGGCGCAGCGCGCTCGTCACCGGTGCCAGCATGGGGATCGGACGCGCCATCGCGGCGGCGCTCGCGGCCGAGGGTGCCAAGATCGCGGTGGTGGCGCGACGGGGCGAGCTTCTGGAAAAGCTCGCCGAGGAGATCGTGGCGGCAGGCGGCACGCGGCCGGCGATCATCGTGGCCGACATGATGGCGCCGGAATCGCCGCTGCGCATTCGCGACGAGGCGCTCTCTGCGCTCGGCGCGGTTGAAATCCTGGTCAACTGCGCGGGCGCCAGCAGGCCCTTGCCGGTCGATGCTGACGACGAGAAGTGGGACGAAGCGATGACGCTGAACTTCACGCGCGTCCGACAGCTCACCCATGCCCTGTTGCCGCAAATGCAGGCGCGCGGGTTCGGCCGTATCATCAACATCACGGGAAAATCCGAGCCCGATCGGCTCAATGCGGCTTTCGCCGCCAAGGCCGGGATTCATGCCTGGTCCAAAGGCCTTTCCAGGGAGATCGGCAAGCAGGGCATCACCGTCAATTGCGTGGCGCCCGGCCGTATCATGAGCGAGCAGATCCGCCGACTTTATCCGGAGTCCGAACGCAAGGCGCTGTCCGACACCGAGATCGCGGTCGGCCGCTACGGCGAGCCCGAGGACGTGGCCTTGGTGGTGACAATGCTGGCTTCGCCGCGCGCCGCTTATTTCACCGGCATCGTGGTTCCGGTCGACGGCGGCTTAAGGCGCTATCAGTTCTGAGCCGCGGCACGCGTGCCTCGCTCCTTATGCTCATCCGAGGGCTTCAACTCCGCCAAGCCTGCAGGCGCGCCTCCATTCTGTTGCCGAGCGCGTTGATGAATAGCCCGATCACGACCAGGATCGAGAGTGGAACGAATACGTCGGCTGTGCGCAGGTGGGCCGCATAGAAGGTGATGCGATACCCGAGGCCGGCATTGGAGCTGAACATCTCGCCCAGCACCACCCCATGCAATGCGCGCCCGAGCCCGATCCGCATGCCGGCGATGATCATCGGCACGGCCGCCGGCAAGATCACTTTACGGATCACATCGAGCCTGCTTCCCCCAAAGGCGCGCACTGCGCGCACAAGCTGCGGATCGACTCCCTGGACGCCGGCGAGCGTGTTCACCACGATGGACACGAAGCTCAACAGGAACGTGATCGCCACCACCGTCGCAAAGCCGAAGCCGAGCCAGACGATGATCAGCGGATAGAAGGCGATGAGCGGCGAGGAGTAGAGAAACCAGACGAACGGATCGATCGCGTATTCGGTGAGCTTGCTAAGGCCCATGGCGATGCCGAGACCGATGCCGACCAGGAGCGACAACCCGAAGCCGGCCGCAAACTCGATCAGCGACACTTTGAGATCGGCGAGAATTTCGCCCGATTGCAGCTGCGCCACGAACGCCGCCGCAATGCGCGAGGGATTGCTCACCACCACCGGGTTGATCAGCTCGAGGCGCGACGCGACCTCCCAGGCGACCAGAAAGGTCAGGGTACCGACGATCCCGAGCACGAGCTGCTCGCGGCGGGGGCTTGCTTTCGCGGCCACAGCAGGCCGGGGCGCCACAGCGATCTCGCTCATCGCTCCAGGCTCCAGGGCGCAATGCGGGTCTCGATCCAACGCAGCAGCGTCACCATCAGGAAGCCAAAAGCGGCGACGACCGTGACCAGCACGAAGATTTCTGCTGCCCGCTCGCTGGTTGAATAGACCTGGATCAGGCGGCCGACCCCGCGCACTGATACGTACATTTCGGCCGCGATCAGGCCGACGATGGCACGCCCGACTGCGAGCCGCACCCCCACCATGACGGACGGGAGTGCGCCCGGCAGGATCGCCTTGGCTATCACCTGCCACCGGCTCGCCCCGAACGCGCGGCAGGCGCGGGTCCAGGATTCATGCACCTCCAGGATCCCGCTCATGGTGTTGATCACAATCGGGATGATGGCGGCGAGAAGCACCATGATGGCCTTTGACTCTGTGCCGACCCCGAACCAGACCACCACGATCGGCACAAAGGCGATAATGGGCGAGGTGTTGAGCGCCACTATCAACGGCTCGAACAAATAGTGCAGTCGCGGTGAAAGCGCGAAGGCGATGCCGGCCGCGACTCCCACCAGGATTGCCGGAACGAAGCCCTGGATGAATTCCTGCAGGCTGACGAGCAGATTGCTGCCGAGCTCGCCCGACGCCGACATCGCAATGAAGCTTTGCGCCACCTCGCTCGGATAGGAGATGAGGTCCGAGCGGACGATCTCGTTGGCGCCGATGATTTGCCAAGCGAGGAGGAACAGCGCGACTGCCGCACCCCCAATCACGCCGCGCGCCGACACACTCATCGGGTGGTCACCGCTGGCTGCGGCACAGCCGTCTGCACTGGGGCGGCCTGCGGCTCGCCCCAGCTGTTCGATGCCATCACTTCCCGCTGCAGCAAATCCCAGATGCGCTGGCGGTAGGCCGTGAACGCGGGATCGTTGCGAATTTCGAGCGGGCGCGGCCGAGCAAGCGATACCGAAATATCGGCGACGACGCGCCCAGGCGAGGCGCTCATCACGATGACGCGGTCGGCAAGATAGATTGCTTCATCGATGTCGTGGGTCACGAACAGGATGGTCTTGCGGCCGCGCTCCCAGATGCGCAGGAGCTCGGAGCCCATCACCTGGCGAATCTGCGCGTCGAGCGCGCCGAATGGCTCATCCATCAACAAGACTTCGGGCTCGACCGCCAGCGCACGGGCAATGCCGACGCGCTGGCGCATGCCGCCGGACAATTGATGCGGATAAGCGCGCTCGAACCCGGACAGCCCAACCATCGCGATATGCCGCCGCGCAATCGCAAGCTGCTCGGCAGATGGCAGGCCCTTGAGCTCGAGGCCGAGCTCCACATTGGCGAGCACGGTGCGCCAGGGCAGCAGCGCGAAATCCTGGAACACCAAGGCGCGGTCCGGGCCCGGCGCGCTCACCGGCTTGCCGTCGAGGCGCACGGTGCCGCTGGAGGGTCGCAAAAGCGCGGCGACCAACATCAACAGCGTGCTCTTGCCGCAACCTGAGGGGCCGACAATCGTGACGAACTCGCCGTCGGCTATCGAGAGATTGACGTCGGCAAGCGCCAGCAAGGCGTCGCCGCGCCGTTCATAGGCGAGCTTGAGATGTTCGAGGTCGAGCCGGCCCATGGGAGAATCTTCAAGCGGTCCGCGGTCGTGGGCAGCGATTGACCGTCAAGGCGCCCATTGTGCGAATGTGCCGATGAATCGGTCGTCCAGCAACCGGCTCGCCGGCCATGGCTCCATGAGGGTTCCGGCCTCGATCAGAATGGACCAGAAGATGTCCATGTATTTGGCTTCCGGCAGGCGGCCTCGCTCGTCAAAAGCCGGTAGGTTCTCGTCATAGGCGCGTGCCGCGTAGGCCGGCTGATACTTCACCTGGTCGACCAGAACTTTGACCGCTAGGTCGCGGTCTGCATGCGCCAAGCGGATTGCCGCCACGTGGGCGCGCAGGAAGGCGCGCAAAGTCTGTGGGTTCTCATCGAGGAATTTTGCGCGCGCCACGAAGGCGTGCTTGGGCCATTGTGGAGCAATCTCCTTCTCCTGGGTGCCCAGAACGGTGAGGCCCAGATCCTCGGCAACCCATTTGGTTGGGGCCGACTGGATCGCGGCCAGCAGGCGTCCCGTGCGTAGCAACTGGATGCTTGTCGCCGATGGTCCGGCCTGCATGACGCGCACGTCGGTCTCCGGCTTGAGCCCGTGCTTGCGCAGCACGTAGCGCGTGAGCTGATCGGTGAGGGACCCGAAGGTTGAGACCCCGATGGTGCCGCCCTTGAGATCCGTCCAGGTCTTGATAGAGGGCTGCGCGAGCCACGCGAAATCCGCCTGGTGAAATCCTGCATAGAAGCCTTTTACCGGCTGGTCGGCATTGATGAGGTTAATGAGACCATCGAGCGACTGCAGCGACAGATCGAGCGATCCGCCCGCCATCGCCTGGCTCACCTCGGCATCACCGCGGAAGCTTACGATCTCGACGCTGAGCCCCTGCTCCTTCCAGGTGCGGGCCGACGCGAGATAAACCGGCAGGAAGCTTGCAGCCGGCACCGCAAGGCCAAGCGTCAGCTTCGGCTTCTCGAGCGCGGGCGCGGCGTTGGTCCGCTTTGCAATCAGGCTCGCCGCTGCGAGACCGGCCTGCACGAAGCCGCGTCGGCTGATGCTGGGAGGCATTCACTTCAGGTCCCTATGGTCGGGCGCGACCATACGCGGACGTGCCGGCGGGGTGAAGCGGGCATCACACCGCAGGCAGACATCGGAACGGACCGCTCAGGCCATCAACCCGCTCATCGGGGCAGCCGCTTGGCTGTCCGGGAACACGTCGGCGGCGAGTACTTGCTCTTCGACTCGCAGGTGATCCCTGAGTAGCCCCTTGAGCACGCTGCGGAGGTCGGTGGTCGGCTTGAGGTCGCGCTTCTCGTAAAGATCGCTCTCCTTCACGCCCGGCCAATCGGCGATGACGCGGCCGCCGTTCAGCGCCCCGCCGGCCAAAAGCGCGATTGTCGCGGTGCCATGGTCGGTCCCTTCGTCGCCGTTGACGCGCGCGGTGCGCCCGAACTCAGTGATGAGCGACACCACAGTCTCGCTCCAGGCCGTGTCCATATTGGTCTTGATCGCCGCGATCGCGCCGTCGAGTGCGCCCAACAGGTTGGCGAGCCGTCCCTCAACCACGCCTTCGTTGACGTGAGTATCCCAACCGTCGAAGGCGAGCGCCCCGATGCGCGGACCGTCCGGACTGGCGAGGAATTTCGCGGCCGCGCCGGCCGCCTCGGCGAAATACGCGCGTACCTGCTGCGTGCCGCCGACCTGGACGGCTGGTGTCGAATTGTTGGGTGGGGTGTCCGGAATGCCGCCGGTGCGGGCGATAGCGGCGACGCCCAAGCGGTCTTCGAGCACCCGCGCCAGCACCGGATCGGTGTGACGATAGAGGTCGAGAAGCCGCATGGTGGTTTCATCGCTGACCGGCGGCAGGCGTGGCGGCGCCCAGGAAAGAATGGGCGCCGGGCCGCGCACCAGCAGCGGGGTTACCGGGCCGACCGCGAAGACGCGCCGACCGCGCGCACCCGCCGTGTCGCTCGGCTCAAGCGCGGCGAGTGCCCGGTTGAGCCAGCCGCTGTCGACGGCGCCAGGCCGAGGCAAACCGCTTTCCAACACATCCTGCCCGTCGAAGTGCGATCGATCACGATAAGGGCTCGCGACCGCATGCACGATCGTGGCCTCACCGGCTTGATACATCCGGTGCACGTTCGGCATGGCCGGATTGAGCGCAAAGAATCCGTCGAGCGGAAGCGCCGCGGTCTTGCCGTCAAGCCGCAATGCGTTGTCGCCACGTAACTTGATCCAGTCCGGATCGCCTACTGGAGCGACGGCGGCAAGCCCGTCGAGCGCGCCGCGCAGCACGATGGCGAGAAAGCGCGGATCGCGGCCTTCAGCCCGGGCGATGCGCGGCGCAAACGCCCAGGCGAACAGCGCGCCGGTGCCGATGAGAAGCTCGCGGCGCGTCGCTGCAGGCCGGGGCTGACAACAATCCATGCTCGCCATTGCCGTCTCCTTCATCGGCGCTGAAACTCCGAGGCCATGGTCAGAAGGGTGATTGCCTGCGTCTTGCTCTCGGCCCGTGCCACAGCGCGGCGAGTTTCTTCGGTTGCGAGCGGGCCGAGCGCCACATCCACCAGTTCCTGCGGATCGACATCGGGAGCGACCGCCTGAGCGAACGCGTTGGCAGCGTCGAGGCGCAAGGCAAGGCCATCCAGCCAAGCCGCGTTGTCGTCCGAAAAGCCCTTGGGCGCATTCGGCCGCCACAACGGCTCGCCGAGCAGTGCCTGCTGGCCGGTCATGCCCTGGATGTTGGGATCCTCCCGGCCAGCGGCGCGCCGTGCAGCTACCAACCATTCGCCCGGCCGCTTGATCTTAGCCCGTTCCGAGTCCCAAGATTCGGGCGCGGTGACCAGCGCCTTGGCGACCTCCTTGAGATCGCCATCGGTCTCGAGGAAGCGCTGCGTTAGCCGCTCGATCAACGCCGGTGGCGGATCATCGGCAACGAAATGTCGGGCGAGCTTTGTCGCCACATGTCTGGCAGTGGCAGGATGACGCGCCAGATCGGCCAACACCGCGCGACCCTGCTCGACGCCGGTGTCCGGATAGGCATTGCCGACAACCATCTGGGTCCCCGGCTCATGCAGGCGTTTATTGAATACGAACTCGGCGCCGTGGTCCGGATTGTCGACCGGCGGCAAGAACGTCCAACCGGTGATCACGCTGGCGAAATTGGTGACGTCGGCTTGCGTATAGACGGTGCGTACACCGAGCGTATGCAGCTCGAGAATTTCGCGCGCAAGGTTCTCGTTGAGGCCGCGGTTGCGATTGATGCCAGCGACCGAGTTCGGACCGATCGATGACGCATTGTCGAGGTAGATCAGCATCGCCGGATGGCTTTCGGCTGCCAGCAGCATGTCGGCGAAGCGCCCCAGCACGTGCGGCCGAATCGCTTCTCTCTCGTAAGCGCCCGCCATCACGGTCGTATCGAAGCTGACGCAGAAATGATTCGACCAGAACCATACCAGCCGCTCGACGAAGCCGATCTCGGCGTTGACCGCAGCGCGAATGCGCGCTCTGGCCTCATTGAGGAAAATCTGCCGTGGCAGCGGCACCGGCTTGGGCTGCGGCGGATTGGCCGCGGCGTTTTCCATGGAGTTTTGTTCCATGGATTTCTGGTCAGCCATCTTCTGGTCGGCGCTGCCGTCAGCGGGCGCATCTGCTCCGGCCTGCATCGCGACTTGCGCGGCCTGCTTGCGCCTTTGCGCGAGCTTCTGCTCGGCAAGACGTGTGGCATTGTCCTCGAATACGGTGCGGGCCTCGGCGCCGCTCGAGAGCAGGCTCGCATCTAAGATCTGTCCCACACCGGGCGTATCGAGGTCGGCCAACAGCGCCCCTAAGGGGTCGCTTGCGACCGCCGCAATCGAACCCAGGCTCGAGCCCAGCTTTGGGCCGAAACCGAACCGATGCAGGGCGAGTGCGGCCGCCTTGGGATCAAGCGCCATGGTGATCGATTCCCGAATGCCAAGCACTGAAAACAGGTGACAATATCACCACTCGAGCGCATCACGTGACAGCAGCAAAGCGAGAATGAAGCCGGAAACCGTCTACCAATCACCGGCTGTCGCCACCGCCAGCAACTATAAAGCGCCGACCTTGTCGCGACAATGACAGGGCCGGATCGCAGTTTGCCGGAAAGTTGCGCAGTCAGCGACGAGCCCGGGTCGAGTATGCAATTAATTGCGCCGTCTCGCTGAATGATACCTCATCACACGCGCTGATCAAATGCGGAAAGCGGAGGATGTGCGGTGCCGATCTATCTGAACGAACAACAAGCGGTAGAATTCGCAGATATGGCCTCGGTTATCGAGGCGGTTCGCGCCGCGTTCCTAGCGCAGGCACGCGGCGAGGCCGTCAACGTGCCGCGCACGCGGCTCGAGTTCGGGCAGCGCCGGCTGAACCTGATGGCCGGCGGCAGTCGTGCGGGTGAGCGCTATGCGGTCAAGTCCTATGGGTCTTCGAGCTATCACATTTTGCTTTATTCGGCCGAGCAAGGCCTCATCGGCATCATGGAGGCGAATGGGCTCGGTCAAATTCGCACCGGAGCTGCGAGCGCGATCGCCACACGAGCCATGGCGCGCCCAAGCGCCGGAAAAATCGGGATGATAGGCGCGGGCCGGCAGGCGCGCACGCAAATCCAAGCTCTTCATTGCGTGGGCTGTGCTCGTGAGGTCGCGGTGTTTGCGCGCAACGATGCGAAGCTCGTCTCCTTCTGCGAGCAGCTGCGATCTGAGCTCGACATTCCGGTGCATGCCGCGAGATCCGCGGAGGCGGCGGTTGAGGGCGCCGACACCGTGGTTACGGCGACAAGCTCCTCCACGCCCGTGCTGATGAACGAATGGCTTCTTCCCGGCACGCATGTGAACGCCATGGGGGCAAATGCCGCCTCGCGCCGCGAGCTCGATGCGGACATTGTTCTGCGGGCCAGTCTGGTGGCTACCGACGATGTGACGCAAGCGAAGACCGAAGCCGCGGAATTCATCGACCTGGCGCGCGCCGGTAAGCTCGACTGGGACGCCATCGTTCCGCTGCATCGCGTCCTGGCATCGCCAATGGCGCAGCGAGATGGCGCCGCGATCACGCTTTTCAAGTCTTTGGGCGTCGGTCTCGAAGACCTGGCGATCGCATCGCTGGTCTACGACCGCGCCGCGGCAAGCGGTCGCATCAAGCCGCCTTGAAAGATTTCAATAACGAGCCGGCAGCCTGCACGAAAACAGCAATGAGCCGCATCGATTGCGTAATTTTACGTCTGCGAAATATCAGTTTTACATAAATGTAATGGTCCGAAAAAGTGCCGGTAAGATTTGCACGCGAGCGTGGCATACGACGCATGAGACGTCGCAACAAAAGATCGCAACAGAGGAGACGACCATGAATCACAAGATCGTATTGTCCGCGCTTGCGCTCGCACTGATGTTCGGCGGCGCCTCCGGGGTCATGGCGGCAGGCAAGAAGCACAATGGACACGAGGCCTATGCGGCCGCCAGTGCCGGCAATGCCGCCACGCAGGTCACTGATCCGCGCGTGAACAAGGGCGGCAACCACGAGAACTGGTGCGACGTCAATCCGCAGTGCAATGGCTGGAACGAGTGGGTGCAGGACGTCAACAGCGGCAAGCTGCAGGACAAGTAACGGAAGATCGTTCGCCACTATCGGCGAACGAGCCGGCTGCCACAACGCACCCTCAAGAGTGATGCAGCCGCCATAGTCCCCGGGTGCTCCCTCCCCGGGGACTATCGCATCGGCACACCGTCTTTCGATTATCGCGCCGAGCCTGTAGCTTAGTGCGATCGATCGCGCTGATGCGCGCGCGACAACCTATCGAGGGGGACCTCATGATCCGGGCTCATCTGTCAGGCTTGTTTGTCGCGGTCGCAGTGGCACTCTTGCTGGCGCCGCAGAGTGCCGTTACTCAGCAGGCTTCGCTCAAGCAACAGCTCGTCGGCACCTGGACACTGGTTTCGATCATTGCGACCGACAAGGCGGGCAACAAATCGGACCGGCGCGGGCCGAACCCGAAGGGGCTCTTTATCTTGGAGCCCAACGGCTACTATTCGCTGCTGACGGCGCGCGCGCAAATCCCGAATTTTGCCATCGACAACGTCAATCAGGGAACGCCGGAAGAATACAAGGCCGCCATGATGGGTATGATCGCCAATATGGGGAAGTGGACGGTCGACGAAGCGACCAAGACGATCACCACTTATGTGGAAGCCGGCTCGTATCCCAACCTGAATGGGCACACACAGACGCGCATCATCAGCTCACTCACGGCCGATGAGCTAAAATACACCAATGGCGCTTCAGTATCGGGAACCGTCGACGAGGCAACCTGGCGGCGGGTTAAATAATGAGTTGATCACCTGAGCTTGCCGGTGCGGGCGAGCGCCTCCTGCTTCCACATTTCCCAGGTGCGCTCGAAGCCGTGTCCTGGGCGGACGCGGACTTGCTCCTTGGCCATCAGAGCCGCTTCCTCCGGAGCCAGATAGGTGATCGGTCCGCCCAGCATTTTTGCCTGCAGCAGGAGCTTGGCATTGGCCTCGGTGTAGATCGCCCGATAGACCGCGATCCGCACGCTGGGCCCGACCACCACGTCGCCGTGCCCGCGCATGAGTGCGACCGAATTCTGACCGAGCTTCTCCGCCAGTGCCTTGCCGAGCGAACTGTTGGAGATGAGAAGATTGGTGAAGCCTGCGACGTCGCGGGTGTCGAATACCGGCACTTCCGGATAGAAGAAGGAAGCGCGGATCGGCTGCAGCGGCACCTGCGTGACGCTGAAGGGCACGACCGTCGGCGAGTGGCTGTGCACCACGCCGTGGACATCAGTCCGCGCCTTGTAGACCTCGGAATGGATAAAGCGCTCCGAATAGATTGGACGCTCGTCGGGCCGAATGAGCTCGCCATCGGGGCCGAATTCCATGATGTCGGCCGCTGTGACAAGGCCGGGTGCCCGCGCCCGCGACATCAGGAAGCGATCCGGATGGTGCGGATGGCGCGCGCTGACATGGCCGTAGCCATCAACTATATCCTGCGCATACAAGATGCGGTTGCCGATCACCAGATCCTCGATCACGGCCTTCAATTCGGCACTGGCTCGCCTCGCCGCCGCATTGGCCTTGGCTGATTTGCCGGCAGGTTGTTTCTTCTTCGCCTTCTTGACCACTGTGCCTCCCTCCAATCTTGCTATCGCCTCACCAAAACCTCAGGCGAGCGCAGCAGCAGCTCGCATCCTTTGTCTGTGATCGCCACCATCGCGGAGGCGATCGCACCAGTCTCCGCATCGCTTGCGCCCACATGCAGTCCATAGACATCGCCGGTCGCGAGCACGTGACCGGCATCGCGCTTGAGCTCGCTGCCCTCGTTGGCGGAGAGGCCGATACGTCGTCCGACGCTGCCACTCAGCGCCGGATGCAGCGCGAGTCCGCCGAGCGGCTGGCTGGCGGCGGCAAAGAGCGCGGCGCCGCTGACGCCTGGAGCCGCGAGCCGCAGCACTGCATTGAGGCCCTCCTCAATGCGTTCCTCTAGGGCGCCAGGGCGCTCGACGGCGGCCACGAAGGATTCCGCCCAATAGCCGCGATGCTTAACCGCGACATAACCGAGGAGCCGCCTGGCGGTGGATTTCGGCGCGAACGCGCCGCAAAACGGCGCAAGCGTCCGCCCCTCGTCGAAGCTCACCAGCGTCCGCGCATCTTGCGCCGCAAGCGCTCGCGCGCGCCGCTCGCCCGCCAACGCCGCCGTCTCCGTGCCGCCGCCGTCATGCCAAGCCTGCAGGAAATAAGCCGCAGCACTGCGCGCGACCGCGCAGGCCTCACGGATCAAGGAGAGCTCGCGCGGGCGCGTTCTGCGGGCGCCCGCTCCCGCGTCGGCCTCGACCAGGCGAAACCGATTGCCCAGGCTCTTCTCGATGGATTGAAACAAGGCCGGCCGCATCAGGTCGAACCGTACCGCCCCGATATCGGCGCCATCATCGATCTTCAGGCCCGCGAGCCACGGATCAAACGCGGTCTCCCAATTCCAGGCCGACAGCACCTCTGGGATCCAGGTCATCAGGCGCTGCGCCGGCATGTCGCGCGAGCTCATGGATACGAGCAGCCGCGGCTCGCCCTGGCGCGGCAGCAGCGCCAGTGCCCAGCGGTGACGAGGAATGAAGTTGGTCAAGTAGGCGAGATCGGAATGTTCGCGCGCATCACCATAGACCAGCATGGCCTTGAAGCCTTTGCGATCCATGATCTCGTTGAGCGTATTGAGGCGAATCTGGAATTCATCGCGAGGAACGCGATCCTGCTCGAAGGAATAGGCGCCGATCATGGTCGAGGGATGGACGGTACGCATCGGTCTCACACCGAGATGCTGTCGAGCGTCGCGATGGCGGCCGTCAGCGCCTTGGCGCCCGTGGGAGTGATTACGACCGGTTCGCCGCACATCAGGTATCCGGTCTCGGGCAGGTATTGGTTGGGATGCATCACGAAGACCATTCCGTCCTCCAGGCGCGTCTCGTTGTCGACGGTGATGTCACCCGGCGCGTCGGATGTGATGCCGAGGCCATGGCCGCGCACCCGCATATAGGGCGGGCGGCAATATTCGCCGTAGCCGGCGGCGCGGATACAATCATCGATGGCCTCGGTCACAGTGCGTACGCTCGCGCCCGGCACAGCGGCGGCTTGGCCACGGCGCATGGCCTCCTGCAGCACCGCGTATTTGTCGCGCAACAGCGCCGGCGGCTCGCCAATGACGGTGGTGCGGCATATCTGCGCGAATTGACCCTGATAGCAGGGGGTGATTTCCGACAGGATGATGTCGCCTACGTCGAGCACGCGGGCTCCCGCGGCGGTGACCGCGAGGTTGTGCTGCGAGGCGCTCAAGAGCAGGAAATTATCCTCCGCGCCGAGTCCCTTCATGAAGCCATAGAGCTCGGCCGCGAGCTCGAACTCGCGCACGCCCGGCCGGGCAAATTCGAGGAAGCGCGCATAGCCGCGTTCGGCGATGGCCGTCGCCCTCCGGGCGGCCTCGAGCTCCTCGGGCGTGCGGATACGGGCAAGCTCGCGCGCATATTTGTCGTTGGCCGGTACGCTGCCGCCCATCGCCGTCTCGATGCCGGCCACCAGGGCGCGGGAAAGGGTCGACAACGCGACGGATACGGCCTTGCGCGGATTGATCCCATGCGCCTTGACCGCGGCCGCCAAGGCCTGCGGTAGATCGTCGGATCCAACTGTCTTGTCGGTCTGCGAAACCGCCGCAGCGCGCTTGGCGTCCCAGGCCGGCGTCACGATCAGGGTCGAGGCGCCCGCACGGTCGACCAGCACGGCGCTCTCGCCGATGGGCTTGACCCCGCTCAGCACAAAAACCGCATGGCCCTCGAGAAACGAGTTCTGGCCGCCGTTGAAGGCAATCAGCGCTTCGAGCTGTTCGGCTTCGAGATGGCGCGCAGTCGCGGCGAGCCGGGTTTGCTGGATGCTCATGTTGACTTCAGAACTTCACCTTGTCGGGACCTTTGAGGTTCAGCATGGCGCGCGCCTCTTTTGGGGTCGCGACCTCGTAGCCGAGCTCCTCGATGATGCGACGGATCTTCGCGACCTGCTCGGCATTGCTCACTGCCAGCTTGCCGCGACCGATATAGAGACTGTCCTCGAGCCCGACCCGGACATTGCCGCCGATCATGGTCGCCATGGTGGCGAACGGAATTTGATGTCGCCCGCCCGCCAGCACCGACCACTCGTATTGGTCGCCGAACAGGCGGTCGGCTGTGCGCTTCATAAACAGCAAGTTGTCGAAGTCAGGTCCGATGCCGCCCAGGATGCCGTAGATCAGCTGCAGGAAGATCGGCGGCTTGAACAGGCCCCGGTCGACGCAATGAGCGAGATTGTAGAGATGGCCGGTGTCGTAGCATTCGTGCTCGAACTTGACGCCGTGCTCGTTGCCCAAGAGCTTGGCGATCCGCTCGATGTCGCGAAACGTGTTGCGGAATATGTTCTGGTCGGATTGCAGGAGATACTGCTCCTCCCAGTCGTGCTTCCAGGTCTTGTAGCGGGCCGCCATCGGGTAGAGCGCGAAGTTCATCGAGCCCATGTTGAGGGAGCACATTTCCGGCGAGAAGGTTGTGGCGGCCGCGATGCGCTCCTCGACCGTCATGGTGACGCTGCCGCCGGTGGTGATGTTCACGATGCCGTCGCAACCCTGCTTGATGCGCGGCAGGAACTGGCGAAAGACCTCGGGATCCGGCGAAGGGCGGCCGTCCTTGGGGTCGCGCGCATGCAGATGCAGCACCGCGGCGCCCGCCTTGGCGGCATCGATCGCTTGGCTGGCGATCTCGTCCGGCGTGACCGGCAGGGCGTCCGACATGGTTGGCGTGTGGATAGAGCCGGTGATCGCGCAGGTGATGATAACTTTGTTGGACTTTTGCGCCATGGGTTCCCTCCGTTGGCCGCTCATCTGGGGCGGTCTTCATAGAGCATGATCCCGAAAAAGCTTGCCCCCGACCTGATCGGGGGTGGATGCCGGTTTTCGGAAAAGATCATGCTCCACCATTAGTGACGCGGCGTTCCAGGGGAAACACCTGCCAGCCCAGCCGGTCGACGATCAAGCCCCAAATTCCTTTCGGGGCAAACAGCATGACGGCGATCGCGACTGCACCGAGCAGCATGAGGTAGAGAGTGCCGAGATCGGCGAGCGTCTGCCGCAAGGCGAAGAACACCGCCGCCCCGATGATCGGACCCTCGATGCGGCCGATCCCGCCGATGACGGTGATGAAGATCACGAAGGCGGTCCAGTCGTTGACACTGAAAGCGGCGTCCGGGCTGATCCGCAGCTTCTGCAGGAAGATGAGCGCGCCGATCATAGCTGTGCCGAGGGCGGTAATGATGTAGACGATGAACTTGATCCGGGTCACATCGATGCCGTTGCTCTTGGCCGCTAGCTCGTTGTCGCGGATCGCCTTCAGTGCGAGGCCATAGCGCGATCGCAACAGCGCGACGATCGCGACAAGGGTCGCGGAGACGAGGGCGAGCGCCACCCAATAGATCAGGAATTCGCGCTGATCGCGGCTTGGCGCAATGGCGATCACTACATTGGCAGGCAGGCTCAAGCCCGAGCCCCCTCCCAGTACCGAGAGCTGCGAGGCGAGCAGACGAAAGACCTCCGCGACGATCCAGGTCCCGATTGCGAAATAGTGGCCGCGCAGGCGGAACAATAGGGCGGCGGCCGGCATCGCGATCGCAGCCGCGATGAGACCGGCTAGCGGGATGGCCCACAAAGCCGGCACGCCGGCGCGCAGCGTCAGCGCAAACAAGAGATAGGCGCCGAGCCCCACATAGGCCTGCTGGCCGACCGAGACGAGGCCGGCATAGCCGGCAAGCAAGTTCCACAGGCTTGCGAGCCCCACATAGGCATAGATTTCGGCGAGCAAACGCAGGTCATCACGGCCGCCCCAGGCCGGCGCCGCCGCCAACACGGCGAGGACCATTGCGGTGAGCGCGAAGGTGCCGAGGCGAGTAGCACGCGGCGCGAATTCGACCCTCACATCCTTCATCCGCGCACCTTTGGGAACAGCCCTTCCGGCCGTAGCGCCAGCACAGCGAGGAACATCAGGTGGCCGGCGAGCGTCTGCCAGCCTGGATCGAGTTCGGCGCCGATCGCCTGTGCGACCCCGAGCAGGATGCCCCCGACGAGGGTTCCCCACAGGCTGCCCAGCCCGCCGACGATGACGGCCTCGAAGCCGAAGATAAGCCGCGCCGGCCCAATCGCCGGATCGAAATTGGCGCGCACGGCAAGCAGCACGCCGGCAACCGCCACCACCGCAAGTGACAGGGCCATCGCGAGCGCGAAGATGTGGCGATTGTCCAGGCCCATGAGCTGCGCCACTGACGGGTCGTCAGCGGTCGCCCGGAACGCGCGACCGATCGCGGTGCGGTAGAGAATGAATTGCAATGCCCCGATCACCGCGACCGCGGCTGCGAATGAGAACAGCGGCAACAGCCCGATCGAAACGCCGGGCAGCAGCGTGAAGTTGGCGACTTCAATCGCGCCGGCCTGAAGCCTCTGACTGTCGGCGCTGAACACTTCAAGCAAGCCGTTCTGGATGATGACCGAAAGCCCGAAGGTGACGAGCAGGGGCGGTAAGAGGTCATCGCCGAGGGTACGGTTGAGCACGAGGCGCTGCAGCAGGTAGCCGATCAGCGCCATGACGGGCGTAACGATGACGAGCGCCGGCAGCGGTCCGATGCCGAGGGTCTCGGTGGTCACCAGCGCCAAATACGCGGCAAGCACGATCAAATCGCCATGTGCGATATTGACGAGCCGCATGATGCCGAAGATGAGCGACAGCCCGGCCGCGAACACGGCATAGAGGCCGCCCACCAGCACGCCCTGCACGATTACGTTGATCCAGGTGGCCATGCGCTCACACCCCGAAATACGCCGCGGCGATCTGCTGCCGGGTGAGCGCAGAGGCTGCGCCTTGGAGCGCGACGCGGCCTTCCTGCAGGCAATAGACTTGGCCCGCAGCCTTCAGCGCCTGGGCGATGTCCTGCTCCACAATGACGAGCGAGATGCCTTCGGCCAGCACGCTCGGCATCGCCGCATAGATGTCGCGCACCACGATCGGGGCCAGCCCTAAGCTGATCTCGTCACAGAGGATGAGCTTTGGATTGGCCATCAGGGCGCGGCCGATCGCCACCATCTGCTGCTGGCCTCCCGAGAGCGACAGGCTCGGCATGCGCGCGCGCTCGGCCAGCACCGGGAATAGTCGGTAGACGCGCGCAAGCGTCCACGGCCCCTTTCGTCCCAGCTGTCCGCCGATCCGCAGGTTTTCTTCCACCGTCAGCGAGGGAAACAGCCTGCGCCCTTCCGGAACAAGCGCAATGCCGCGCGCCGCTATGGCAAAAGCGGGGCTGCCTCCGATCGCGGCGCCGTCGAAACGGATCGCCTCGGGGGGCGCGCGCAAAAGACCGGCAATGCTTTTGAGCAGGGTGCTCTTGCCGGCGCCGTTCGCCCCGATGATGGCGACTGCTTGGCCGGCCGCGACCGCCAGGCTGACGCCGAACAGCGCTTGAAAGTCGCCGTAGAACGCGTCGAGCCCCTCGACCTCGAGCAAAGCTCTCTCAGGCATCGGCCGCGATCCCGAGATAAATGTCGGCGACCTGCGGGCTCTGGATCACCGCGTGCGGATCGCCCTCGGCAATGAAACTGCCGCCATGCAGCACCACCAACCGATCGATGACGGCGATGAGCGCATGTACCACATGCTCGATCCAGATGATCGAAAGCCCGCCTGCGCGGAGCTCCTTGATCAGGTCGATCAGCGCGGTGCATTCATGCTCGCTCAGTCCGCCGGCGACTTCGTCGAGCAACAGCACGCGCGGATGGGTGGCGAGCGCGCGGGCGAGCTCGAGCCGCTTGCGGTCGAGCAGCGTCAGGCCGCCGGCGCGGCGGTTGGCAGCCGCCGCCAGCCCACAGCGGGCGAGAATGTCCATGCAGGCATCATAGGTTTCGCGCTCGTGCTGCCGCGCCCCGAAGGCTGCCGCCACCACCAGATTTTCGAACACCGTCATGTCGCCGAACGGCTGCGGGATCTGGAAGGAGCGGGCCATGCCGAGGTGGCAGCGCCGCGGCGGGCTCACGCGCGTGATGTCGGCGCCGGAGAGCAACACCCGCCCGGCATCAGGCGCGACCGTTCCGGTCATGATGCCGAACAGCGTGGTCTTGCCGGCACCGTTGGGACCGATGATGCCGAGCGCCTCGCCTTGTTGGAGCGCGAGGTCGATCTCTTCGGCGATCACGATGGCGCCGAACCGCTTGGAGATTTTTTCGAGCGCCAGGATGGGAGCCATGGTTTTCGATCGAGAGGCCAAGAACCCCCTCACCCCATCCCTCTCCCCTTCGGGGCGAGGGAGTCCTTGCGGGGCGGCCCTCAGGAAAATGTCCGCGCGTTGCTTGATGCTCGCTCGGGCGCTTCACTCCTTCTCCGCAAACGGGAGTGGGTGGGGTGAGGGGGCTGTAAGCTGTCTTGATTCCGTCAGCTGAGCAACTGCAGCTTCCCGCCGACCGGAATCTGCGGCGCCGTCTCGTTCTGGGTGATGACCAGATTGGCGACCTCGCCGGTGCGCTGCCACTGACCGGAAACGAGCGGCGTCTTGGTGACGTTCTTGACCGGCATGCCCGACCACTTCACCGGGCCGACGATCGATTTGTAGTCGGTCGCCGTGATAGCGGCGAGGATCGATTTGGCATCCCCGAGATTCTTGGTGCGCTTGAGCACGTCAATCGCCACCTCAAACAGCGCGTGCTTGAAGCCGATGGGCTGCGTCCATGGCTTGTTCGTCGCCTTGGTGTAAGCGTCGGTCAGTTCCTTGGCGCTCTGGCCGGTCAGGCCTGATTTGAACGGATGGCTCGGCGTCCACCAGATCTCGGTTGAGAGGCCGTTGCCGCGCGCACCCAGCGAAGCAATGACCGAAGGGAACAGAAGCGCCTTGCCGATGGTCACGACCTTGGGGTGGAAGCCCTGCTGCGCCGCCTGGCTCCAGAAGGTCGCGAAATCGGGTGGGATCATGTTGCCGGTGACGATCTCGGCACCGGCGCTCTTGAACGCAGAAATCTGCGAGGTGAAGTCGCTGTTGATCGGTTGATAGCGGCCCGGATCGATGAGCTTGAAACCGGCCGCCTGCAGGGCCGGAGGAAATCCTATCTTCGCATCGCCCCAGGCATTGCCGTCGGCGTCGTTGGGGAACAGGCCGCCGATCACCTTGTTGGTGGGAGCGCTCTTCCACAGCGCCAGGAACGCGGCGATTACGTCCTCAAGGCCCCAGAAGAAGTGATAGGTCCAGGTGAAGCCTTTCGCCGGATCGCCGTTGCGGCCGAAGAAATAAGGCTGCCAAGGGCAGTCGGTGGTGATGCACGGGACCTCGTTCACCTCCGCTTGGTCGGCAACCGGATTGGTCGTGTCGGGCGTGCTGGCCGCGACCAATAAATCGACCTTGTCGCGCAGGATCAGCTCGGCTGCGACTTCCGAAGCGCGCGCCGTGCTCGATTGGCTGTCGCGCGAGAGGATCTGCACCGGATACATCTTGCCGCCGTTGGAGATGCCGTGCTCGATGAGCTTCTGCACCTGATCGAGGATGAATGGATCGGCTTCCCCGAAGGCCGCGATCGGGCCGGTGCGCGGGCTGACATGCCCGATCTTGATGACACGTGACTGCGCGTTGGCGGGTAGCAGGCGCAAGACCGCAGGCGCCGCGACCAGTGTTCCGAGGCCGGCCGTGAGCGAGCGGCGGCTGATATTCCCTGGCTGTTTCATGGCAACCTCCTGATTGCATGTCGCCGCCCGGGCATAGCCCGACCAAAGGCGGGCGTAAACGCCCTGATGACCCGGCGGTTTCGATAAGGAGAGCACAAAACGCTCACATCGAGATGGCCGGAACAAGTCCGGCCATGGCGGCGTGGGAAAGTCCTAGGCATCATCCGCGCGCGCCTTTTTCAGGTGCTGCACCACCTTGGCGCGGAGCGCGGTCTGCGCTTCGGGCGTCCATTTGCGGAAGCCTTCGCCGGATTTGAAGCCGAGCCGGCCTTCGGCCACCAGCTTTTCCAGATAGGGCGAGGGTGCGGGCCGGGAATCGATCGCCGGCAGCACGGTCTTGTGGATCGCGAGGGTGAGGTCGGTGCCGACCAGGTCGGCATTCTCGAGCGGCCCCAGCACCGCGAGACGCCGCCCGAAGGCAGCCTTTATCACCGTGTCGACCGTTTCGGCATCGCAGATGCCGTGCTCGACCAGCGACACCGCCTCGCGCCAGAGCGCGTGCTGCAGGCGGTTGCCGATGAAGCCCGGCACGTCCTTCTTCACATGCGCGGGCTTCTTGCCGGCGGCAGCATGCAGCACCATGGTCCAGTCGATCGCTGCGCGGGAGGTCCACTCGGTGCCGATCACCTCGACCAGAGGCACCAGGAACGGCGGATTCCACCAGTGGGTGCCGAGCGCGCGCGAACGCTCGCGCAAATCCTGCATGATTGCGGTGATCGGAATGACCGAAGTGTTGCTGGCGAGGATCGTGTCACGACGGACGTAGTCTTCGGTCTCTTTGAACAGCTTGCGCTTGATCTCGAGATTCTCCGGGGCCGCCTCGACCACGAAATCGGCCTCGCCGACCGCGTCAGAAAGACCCGCGCAGGGCCGCACCCGCTCGACCGCGCTCTCGTCGTCGCCGAGATCGCGCAGATTGGCGATGATCCTGGACTTGACCTGCTCGAGGCTCGCGGCGACCGGGTCATAGATGCTCACCGCGTGACCGGCGAGCGCGAACACCTGGGCGATGCCGTGGCCCATCAGGCCGGCGCCCAACACTCCGATGCGCGCCTTCTCGGCCATGTGTCAGCCTGCAGTGTATCCGCCGTCCGCATACAGGATGTGGCCGGTGTAGAAGTCCGACGCCGATGAGGCGAGGAACAATAACGGGCCGGCGAGATCGGATGGCTCGCCGAGCCGTCCCTTGGGCACGCGGCTGATGAAGCCCTTGCGTACCGTGGTGGCGCGCTCGGTGTCCTCGTACATCCAGGCGGTGAGGGGCGAGCGAAACACCGTCGGCGCAATGGCATTGACGGTGATGCCGGTGTCGCCCCATTCGCAGCCGAGCGCCTTGGTGATGCCGTCGATGGCAGACTTCGATGCGCAATAGGCGGTGTAGCCGGCCGGATGTCCGAGCAGGCCACGCGCGGAGGACATGAACACCACCTTGCCGCCGCGCCCTTGCGCCAGCATCTGCTTGCCGGCGGCGCGCGCCATCAGCCAGGACTGGGTGACGTTGACGTCCATCACCTCGCCGAAAGCTTCCGGCGGCTGGTCCACGATCTTGGACACTTTGTTGATGCCGGCGGCGAGAACCAGGATGTCGACGCTGCCAAAACGCTTGACCGCAGCGTCGACGATCTTGGCGCAGTTCTCGGCCGAGCTCGGCCGCATGTTGATTGCCTCGACCTCGGCGCCGAGCTTCTCGCACTCTGCAGATACCTGCTTCAGCGCGTCGAGCCCGCCGGCCGCGAGCACCAGCTTGCAGCCGGCACCAGCCAGTACCTTGGCGGCGAGCGCCCCGAACGCGCCGGAGGCGCCGGTCACCACCGCGATCTTGCCGCGGATGTCGAACAGTGAGAGGGGATTTTTCAGGAATTCTTCCGACATGACTGTTGCTTTCCGTGTGCTCGGCCGTAGCCCGGATGAAGCGAAGCGAAATCCGGGAGTGAAGAACCCGCATTCTGCTGACGCTGCATGCGGGCTATAGGCGTCACTTCACCGGCGCAACCGCGACAGCGATTGTGCAGACCTCGTTGCTGCGGTTGATGATCTCGCGGTTCTCGTTCGGCCCGATGTAGCAGCTGTCGCCGGCGCGGATCACGCTCTCCTTGCCGTCGACGATGACGGTGAGCTCGCCGGCGAGCACGTAGTAAATCTTCTCAGGTGGCGAGGCGTCAGGACCGGCACCGCCGCCGGGCAGGAAATGCGAGATGCCGAAGATCAGCGTCTGCGAGCCGCCCATCTCGGCCCCGAACACGCGCAGCGATTTGTAGGCGCGATGGTTCGGCGCTTCGTAGGGTTTTGCTTCCGCAAGCTTGCGCACGATCATCAGAATGCCTCCCCCTTCTCGATTCTATAGGTGCCCTTGGGATCGGTGATTGCCACCAGGCGGATGATGCAACCGTCGCCGCGCTCCCAGTTCCAGGGGAACAGCGCGAAAGTGACGCGCTTGCCGGTGACCTTGTCGAGGTCACCGCCCACATTCTCGATGCCGAGGATGCCGTTCTTGAACAAGATGCGATGCACCGGCTCCCATTCCGGGAAATCGTCCTTCCAATCGCGCCCGCCCGACCATTTCTTGTATTCCTCCGCGAGATGCGGATGCAGCGGCCCGTTGCGCTGCGGCCCGATCGCGGTCGCCAGCGGATGATCGTTCGCCTGCGTGTCGTGGCCGATGACCTTCACCTGCTTCTCCACGAACCATTTGCCGGCGGACGGCACGAAGCCCGGCGCGTAGCAGAAATACTCCTCGCTATCCTCATACTTCTTGTGCCAGCCGGTATTGACGATCACCACGTCGCGGGGCCGCACCACCTTGCCGGCGGCCTTCTCGAGGTCATCATAGGTGATCGGCTCCCACTTCTTCTTCGGGATCGACACCACGATTCCACTGCCGAAGAAGTGCGGCAAGGGGACCTCATCGATGAAGGGCGTGCCCTGCACCACATGGGCGGGTGCGTCGATGTGGGTCGTGTTGTGCATGCTGGTGGTGATGCGCTGCGACAGCACGCCGGACTTGGCGTGATAATGGATACGCTCGATCTTGACGTCCTCGAAATAGGGCCAGTTTGGGGACTGATAGCCGAACCGATGCGACAGGTTCACGAACTCGAGCCCCATGCTGTTGTTGTTGTTCTCCTCGAACATCACGCCACGGATCTTCTTCGCCACGCCATTCCTCCCGGTAAGGCTCACGAGCATGATCTGGAAAAAACCCTTGCGGATGCAAGGATTATCATCCGACCTCGGGAAAGATCACGCCCAAATATGGCCTGCTTCTAGCACTGAAGTCGCATGGTTGTAAGGGACATCGATTATAACGTACACGAGGCGGGCACTGAACGTCTTTGAGCCCGTCAGCGAGGATTGCATGATCAAGAAGATCGCTCTCGAAGAACATTTCATGTGTCCTGGCTTCGAGGACTATTGGAAGAGCACGGTCGCGGACGTTGACCCGGCCATCCTGGGGAAGCTTACCGCCCGCCTGTCCGACTTCGGTTCCGTAAGGCTCGAGGCCATGGATCAGGCCGGTATTTCCCGCGCGGTCCTCTCGCTTTCCGGACCCGGCGTGCAGGTCGAGCGCGATACCGCGACCGCCATCCGCAATGCGCGCGCCGCCAATGATTTCCTCGCCCGCGAGATCGAAAAGCGCCCGGAGCGTTATTCGGGATTCGCCCATTTGCCGATGCAGGATGCAAAGGCCGCCGCTGACGAGCTCGAACGCTCAATGAGTGAGCTCAAGCTTTCCGGCGCCATGATCAACGGGCACACCAACGGCCAGTATCTCGACCATCCGGCGCTCTACCCGTTCTGGGAACGGGCGGAGGCGCTGGGCGCGTTGATCTACCTGCATCCTGCCGACCCCGCCACACCTGCGCCTGTCTTGGAAGGACACAAGGGGCTGCGCCGCGCTACCTGGGAGTGGACATTCGAGACCGGCTCGCATGCGCTGCGACTGGTGTTTTCCGGCTTGTTCGATCGCTTCCCGGGCGCCAAGCTCGGCATGGGGCATCTGGGCGAGACGCTGCCCTATCTGCTCTGGCGGTTCGACAGTCGGGCGAAGCTCTATGGCGTGAAGCTGGCGCGTCAGCCGTCGCAATATATCCGTGACAACATCGTGGTGACGACCTCAGGAATGTGCTCGGCCGAGCCGCTCGCCTGTGCGATCAGCGCGCTCGGCTCCGATCGGGTGATGTTCGCGGCCGATTATCCGTTTGAGTCAGCGCCGGAAGCGGCGGAATTCGTCGACCACGTGCCGATCGCCGACAGCGTGCGCGCCGATATCTGCTTCAACAACGCCGCCAAGTTGCTCCGCCTGCCGAAAGCTTGAACTTATGGCGCGCCTTTTGATCCTATTGACCCTGCCGCCGCCAGTGCGCGAGCAGTATCGCGCGGCGCTGGCGGGGCGCTTCCCGGAGCTGACGATCGACGTGGTCGATCACCACTCCAAGGCCGGCGCCTTCATCCATGAGGCCGATGCGCTCTTGACCTTCGGTCCGCACATGAAGGACGAGGTCCTGCGCGGTGCAGCCAAGCTCAAATGGGTGCAGGCGCTCGGGACCGGCGTCGACAACCTGATCGATCTGCCGTCACTGAAGCAAGATGTGATCATCACCAATATCCGCGGCATTCACGGCGCCCCCGTCTCCGAGGCCGCGTTGATGATGATGCTGGGGCTCGCCCGCGACTTTGCGCTGAGCCTGCGCAATCAGGAGAGGCAGGTCTGGGCGCGCTGGCCCGCGCAGCTCTTGGACGGCAAGACGATCGGCATTTACGGCATCGGTGCGATCGCCGAGGTGCTGGCGCCGAAGTGCAAGGCACTCGGGATGACAGTCGTGGGTTTCACCTCCGTTCCACGCGATCTGCCCGGCTTCGACTGCATGCATGCGCGCGGAGACCTCATCATGCAGGCGCCCAAGCTCGATTTCTTGGTCCTGCTGGCGCCCTATTCGGAGGAGACGCGGAACGCGATCGATATGCGGGTGTTTTCTGCCATGAAGCCGTCGAGCTATCTCATCAATCTGGCGCGTGGCGGCATTGTCGACGAGGCGGCGCTGCTCACCGCGCTCGCCCGCGGCGAGATCGCCGGCGCCGCGCTCGATGTGTTTCAGGAAGAGCCGTTGCCGGCGGGCCATCCGCTCTGGTCGGCCAAGAATGTGCTCATCACCGCACATCTCGGCGGCTTCTGCGATGTCTATGCGGAGCGGGCCCTCCCGACCGTGGAGCACAACATGGCCTGCTTCCTCCGCGGCGACTTCGATGCGATGGTCAACGTGGTGAGGCGTTAGCGCGTGTCCAAGCGGCGGTCTTCGGGCAAGCGAGTGCGGCAGAGCGAGGCGACCTCGGAAGCGCAGGTTTTTACCGGCGCATCGGCGCTGCACGAGTTGTTCCAACAACAAATGCGCAACCTGCTCGATCGCACCGACCTCGACGAGGAGCAGAAGCAGGCCGCAATGCTGGGCGCGTCCTGCCCGTGCTGTGGGGCCGGTGGCTTTTCGTTCACCGCGAAGCTGAAGCCGCTCCCCCGCTCATCCCCGCGGAAGCGGGATTCCAGAACCTAGTCTAATGCGTTTTCTACAAGATAAATCTCGGCGTCGTTCCCGCGAAAGCAGGAACCCATACCGCGTCGGGTCATAATATCTGCCGAGGTTTCTGGGTCCCGGCTCTCGCTACGCTCGGCCGGGACGACGGCGGAGTTCAGTTGCTCTCACGTCGATCTCCATCGTCTCTGCATCGATCACCACACCATAAAGCTCCGCCGCGGCCGCGATGCTCACATAGCCCTGGCGTACATCTTCAAGCACCAGCTCGGGCGGGCGATCGAGCGGCGACCCATAACCGCCGCCGCCGCCCGAGCGGGTACGGAATGCGTCGCCGGCTTGCAACGTCGCCACCAGCACCTTGGCATTGGGAAAGTCGGTCTTCCATTTGCCGCCAAGCCGCAGCGCCACCTCGTTGCCTGTCCCGGAGAACCCGCCTTCCAGCCCCCATGGCTTGCAGTGCGCGCGCTCAATCTGCGTGTTCATGGTGACGGCGGTTCGCGCCCGGACCACGCGCTCGACCCCGAGCCCGCCGCGATGAAGCCCGGCGCCGCCTGAATCCGGCACCAGCTGATAGCTCTCGACCACCAACGGAAATTTGGCCTCGGTCTGCTCATTGGGGCTGTTGTGGGTGTCGCCGTCGTTGATGCATACGGTTGCCGAAACCCCATCCTCGCTTCGCTTTGCGCCCCAGCCGCCGCCGAGCGGTCCGAAATTGGCGATGAAGAATTCTGAGCTTCTGGGATTGATGCCATGGCAGGCGGCGACCAGAAGGTCGGCGTGGTGGCCGGCGATCACGCGCTCCGGAATGGCGGGCGCCAGTGCCTTGAAGATCGTGTCCACAATGGTCATCGGATAGGTCATCCACCAGCGCATCGGCGCCGGCCGTGTGGCGCTGATCACGCGCCCGGGCGGCACGATCGCGGTGAGGCTGCGGAAGGAGCCGTCGTTGATCGGGTAGTCGGTGGGCGAGGTCAGGCACTTGTAGGCGACCTGCGCGCAGGCATGTCCGGTGGTGATGCCGGAGTTGTAGAAGCCACGCACCTGCTTCGAGACCTCGGTCAAATCGACGATCATCCGATCGCCTTTAACCTCGACCTTGACGCGGATCGGCACCGGCTTTCCGATCTCGATGCCGTCGTCATCCATGTAGGATTCGGCCAGGTAGACGCCGTCCGGGATGCTGCGGGTGCGGGCGCGTGCCGCCTTGTCGGCCTGGTCCATGATGGCCGCGATCGCGCCTTGCACGGCGTCGCGGCCGTAGCGCTCGACCAGCTCGAGAAAGCGCCGCTCGCCGGTCTTCACCGCGGTGACCTGCGCGCGCAGATCGCCCATGGCGCGGCTCGGCAAGCGCACGTTCTGGCGAATGATCTTGACGAGATCATCATTCACCACGCCCCGGTCCTGATATTTCAGGATCGGAATCTGCAGGCCTTCCTGGAAGATCTCCGTGGTCATGCCGCCGAGCGCACCCCCGATATCGAGCCAGTGCGCCATGCAGCAGGAGAAGCCGACAAGCGTGCCGCGATGAAAGATGGGCAGCGTCAAGGTGACGTGATTGAGATGACTGCCGGTGAGGTAGGCGTCGTTGGTGACGTAGATGTCGCCCGGCTTGATGCCGCGCTCGCCGAAATGACGGATTTTCGCCTTCACGGTCTCCGCCATGCCGCGGATGAACATTGGCAGCCCGATGCCGATCGATACCGTCTCGCCCTGTGGCGTGAACAGGCCGGTGGTGAAGTCGAGCGCCTCGTAGATGATGATGTTGTAGGCGGTGCGCATGAGATTGGTCTTCATCTCCTCGGTCACCGCGATGAGACCATTGCGCACGATCTCGGTGATCACCGGATCGTTGGCAGTGCGTGAAGATCGCTTGCTGCTTGCCATTTTTGCCTCTCGCGTAGCCGGCATGGAGCGAAGCGCAATGCGGGTCGGTCTCCCGGATTACGCTGCGCTCCATCCGGGCTACATTCGTCGACCTACCATGATCAGCAGATTGCCGAACGGGTCGACCGTCATGACATCCCCCGCCATCAGCACGGTGGTCGAGGCGTGCTCCTCGATCAGCGCCGGACCGGTGATGCGGTTGCCGGCGAGGAGCCCCGCGCGGGCGTAGGTCGGTGTTGCGCGAAAGCGTCCATCAAAGTACGCACGGCGCTTGCCGGAGAACGCTGCCTGCGGGGGTGTAGGGCGGCCGCGCTTGATCTTCGCGGTCGCCGGCTTGCGCATGATCCCCGCGACGGTCGTGCGCAGGCTGACAACCTCGGCCGCCTCTGCGGGCGCTGATGTCCCGTAGCGGAGCTCGTGCATTGCATCGAACAGCCGCTTGATGGCCTTGAGGTCGCGCCGTACGAACACGGCTTGCGGGATGTCGACCGTCACCGCGTGCTCCTGGCCCACATAGCGCATGTCGGCCGCGCGGCGGATATAGATCCGCTCAGGCTTTACCGACGTGCCCGCAATGGCCGCGCGGCCTTGATCCTCGAGTATCCGGTAAACCTTCTCCATCGCGGTGAACGAGACGTCCTCGAGCCGGCACGGCCAGGTGCGCACATAGTCGTAACGCAGATCTGAGAACAGCATGCCGAAGGCCGAGAACAGGCCGGGCGCGTGCGGGATGATCACCTTGCGGATGCCGATCTCGCGTGCGACCGCGACTGCGTGCAGTGGCCCAGCGCCCCCATAGGCCACGAGCGTGAATTGCCCGGCATCCAGACCCCGCACGGTGGTGACACCTTTAACCGCGTACGACATGGCGGTTGTGGCTATGCGCAAAATGCCGTCCGCGGCGGCGGTGACGTCAAGGTCGAGCGGCTTGGCGATGTGCCCGATCGCGGCGCTTGCGGCAGCCGCGTCAAGCCGCATCTCGCCGCCCAGGAAGCGATCGGCCGCGAGCCTTCCGAGCACCAGATTGGCATCGGTCACGGTCGGCTCCTCGCCGCCCAGCCCATAACAGGCGGGCCCTGGCGCGGCGCCGGCACTTTGCGGCCCGACCCGCAGGCCGCCTTCGACCACACGGGCGATCGACCCGCCGCCAGTGCCGACCTCGAAAATATCCATCATGGCGATCTGCACCGGCAGTGCTCGGTCGTAGCCGCCGATGAGCGCGGTGCCGGTGGTAAGCGCCTCGCCTTTATGGATCACGCCGGCCTTGGCGGTAGTGCCCCCCATGTCGAAGGCAATCGCATTGTCGATTTTGAGCGTGCGGCAGAGCGCCTGCGTGCCGATGACACCGGCAGCAGGTCCTGATTCGAGCATGCGAATGCACTGGCTGCGCGCCTGATCGGCCTCGTAGAGCCCGCCGGTCGATTGCACGATCAACAGCGAGCCGGAAAATCCGGCGCCCCGGATATGCTCTTCGATCTCGCCGATATAGCGCCGCACCTTCGGGCCGATGTAAGCGTTGGCCACCACGGTCGAGCAGCGTTCGAACTCCCGATATTCCTGGCTCAGCTCATGCGAGGCCGAGACGAAGAGGGAAGGATGGTTGGCCTCGAGGATCGCCTTGGCGCGCGCCTCGTGCTCGGGCTTGGCGTAACAATTGAGGAACAGGATGGCGCAGGCTTCGATCCCACTTGCCGCGAGCTTCTCGCCTAGTCGCGCGATCTCGCTCTCATCGAGCGGCGTGTCGATCTCGCCGTCGGCGAGCACGCGTTCCTTGACTTCGAAACGAAGTGCCCGCTCGACCAGCGGTACGTGCTTGCCGAAGAACAGATTGTAGGCATCCGGTCGATTGATGCGGCCGATCTCGTAGATGTCGCGAAAGCCCTGGGTGATCAGCAGCGCCGTGCGGGCCCCGCTGCGCTCGAGGACGGTGTTGATCGCGATCGTCGACCCGTGCAGGAACAGGCCGGCGGCTGCAAAATCGCTGCCGGCTTTGGCAACGCCAGCGCTGATGCCTTCGACGAGATGTGCGGGTGTCGACAGGGCTTTGCCGAACGTGAGCTCGCCGGTGCGTTCGTCGAACACCGCAACATCCGTGAACGTGCCGCCGATATCGGCCGCGAGCCTGATGCGAGGTCGCACCGCGGCGCGGCGGGGGCCCGATGTTGAGTGCATGTGTGAAGCCCGCGGGAGGGAAGCCAAGAAGCCGGTCAATATACGGAATGCCGGTCGCTGCGAAAGGGGCTTGCAGTCTTGCCCGGTTCTCCACAGGGTCGTCCCTGCGCAAGCAGGGACCCATACGACTATGCGCCATCGACAAGTCGCGGAATATCGGTTCCTGCTTGCGCAGGAACGACCCGTGTGCTGGTCGCACCTTGACGGATCGGCTCAACTGTAGCCAAAAGGCGCGCGGTCAAATTAAGTCGGAAACCCGTCGCCTGGCCGCCGCGGCTCACTCGCGGCACGCAATAGGACGGGACGGCGGGAGAATTCTGCGTGCTGGTCGTTGCCATCGATATCGGCGGTACATTCACGGATCTCATTGGGTTCGATGAGGACGCAGGCGCCTTCGTGCAGGCCAAAAGCCTGACCACGCCGGCGCACCTGGTGCAGGGCATCATCGACTGCCTGCGCAAGAGCGGCATCAAGGCCGAGGCGATTGATGAGCTCATTCACGGCTCGACCATCGCCATCAACACGCTGATCGAGCGCAAGGGTGCCTTGACCGGCTTGATCGTGACGCGGGGGGCCCGCGACGTCTACATCATCGGCCGCGGCAACCGCCCGGAGGCTTACAACCTCCTGTTCCACAAGCACCGCCCGCTGGTGCCGCGTCGCCTGACACTCGAGGCCGACGAGCGCCTGCTTCCCTCGGGCGATGTGCACGCGCCGCTTAAGCGGGCGAGCGTCGAGGAGGCCTGCCGCACACTCTCCGTTTCCGGCGTCGAATCGGTCGCGGTCTGCTTCCTGCATTCCTATTCCAATCCGGAGCATGAGCGGGTCGCCGGCGAGATTGTCCGCAATATCCTGCCTGATGCGTATCTCTCGCTATCCCATGAGATCCTGCGCGAGTATCGCGAGTTCGAGCGCATCTCCACCACGGTCGTGAACGCCTATATTGGGCCGAAGGTCGGCGGTTATGTGCGCAGCTTGAAATCGAACCTCGGCGACATCGGGTTTCGCGGCGATCTCTCCATCATGCGCTCGAACGGCGGGGTGATGACGCCGGAATTGGCCACCGAATGTCCGGTCGCCATGATGGAATCGGGTCCGGTCGGCGGCATCATCGCGTCCGCGCAAGTAGGTCAGGCGCTGGGCTTCCAGAATGTCATCTCCTTCGACATGGGCGGCACCACCGCCAAGGCAAGCCTCATTCGTGACGGCGAGGCAACGCTTGCGCCCGGCTACTATGTGGGAGGCTATGCGGGCGGCCATCCGGTGATGCTGCCGATGATCGACGTGGTCGAGGTCGGCGCCGGCGGGGGCTCGATCGCCTGGATCGACGAGATCGGGGCGCTCAAGGTCGGGCCGCAGAGCGCCGGCGCCGATCCGGGACCGATCTGCTATCGCGGCGGGGGCACCGAGCCGACCATCACGGACGCCAATGTGGTGCTGGGCCGGATCGATCCCGACAACTTCCTCGGCGGCCAGATGAAGCTCGACGCGGAGGCCGCGGCGCGCGGCATTGCCGAGAAGATCGCTGCACCTCTGAAGATGGAGACGGTTGCGGCCGCGCAAGCGATTCTCGAGATCGCCACCGCGAAAATGTCGCTGGCGGTGCGCGAAGTCTCCGTTGCCAAAGGCTATGATCCGCGCGATTTCGCCCTGGTGGCTTCCGGCGGCGGCGGCGCCCTGCACGCAATCGCGATCGCGCGCGACCTGCACATTCCGACTGTTATTATTCCGCTGTTCCCGTCGCACTTCTCGGCGCTCGGGATGTTGGTCGCCGACGAGCGCCATGACTTCACGCGCACGCACTTTGCCGATCTCGCGGCGGTCGATTTCGCGCGGCTGGTCGAAGTGTACGAGGAAATGCGCAAGCAGGCAGAGGCGAGCCTTCGCCACAAGCGCGGCGCCGAGGAGCAGATCCAGCTCGACCTGCGTTATGTCGGTCAGGAATTCACGCTGTCGGTCCCGGTTACCCTAAAGCAGTTGCAGGCCGGCGACCGCAAGGCCATCCGCAAGGCGTTCGACGCGCTCTATGAGCATCGCTACTCGCACCATTCGCCCGAGGAGCCGGTTGAGATGGTCAACATGCGGCTTGGCATCGTCGGCAAGCGGGCCAAGCTCAAGTTCCCGCGCCTGGGCAAGAGCGGCAAGCCGCCCGCGGCCAGCCACCGGGATGTCTACTTCACCGATGCGGCCAAGCCCGTGCGCTGTCCCCTCTACCGGCGCGAGGAGCTCAAGGCCGGCGCCCGCATTGCCGGACCGGCCTTGGTGCAGGAGCACGGAACCACGACGGTGCTGTTCAAGGGCGACGACTGCAGAGTTGTGCCGTCCGGCGAGCTAATCATCAAGATCGGAGGCGCATGATGGCGCGGGTGGCTAAGAGCGCGAAAGCAAAAGCCAAGGCCAGCGCCAAGAAGGCCCGGAACGGCAAGGCTGCGAAGCGCGCGGCGCCCTCCCGCAGCGGCAAGGCGCTCGATCCGGTCACCCTCGAGGTGATCCGCAACGCGCTGCCGGCGATCGCCAACGAGATGGCGGTCGATCTGCAACGCACCTCCTACAACATGATGATCTACGAGGTGCGCGACTTCTGCACCGCGCTCATCGACACCAAGGGTCAGTTGATCTCGCAGAATGTCGGCGGCGTCTCGCATTTCGTGGCGGATCTGGGCGTCATCATAACCGACGGGATGAAGCGTTATGGCGCGCAGGGCTTCAAGCCGGGCGACGTGATCATCACCAATCATCAGGCGGTGGCCGGACAGCACCTCAACAACATCGTCATCTACATGCCGTATTTCCATCGGGGCGAATTGTTGATGTTCTCCATGGTGCGGGCGCACTGGATCGACATCGGCGGAAGCTCGACCGGCTTCGGCGCCGGCCCGCAGGTGGCGGATCCGTGGTTCGAAGGCCTGCAGCTCGACCAGTTGAAGATCTACCGGGCCGGAGAGCTCGACGAGACGCTCTATCGCGTGGTCAAGGACAACATTCGCTTTCCGGAATCCTCGCTCGGCGACATGAAATCGCAGATGGCTGCCTGCCGCCTGGCGGCGCGGCGCATGGACGAGCTGTTCGACAAGTACGGCAAGCACACGGTCCTGGCCGCCATCGAGCGCATCTTCGACGAGACCGAGACCAAGTGCCGCAACGTGGTCTCGCAGCTTCCCGATGGCGTCTATGAAGCGGCCTCCGCCATGGACGACGACGGCGTGCTCAAAGGCGAGCCGGTGCCGATCCACGTCAAGGTCACTGTCCAGAAGGGCGAGATGGTGATCGATCTGTCGGGCTGCTCCAAGGAGCGCAGGGCCGGCATCAATTCGCGCACGCTGGCCGGCGCGCGGGTCGCCTACAAGGCGCTGACCGGGCCGCTTGACCCCGTGAACGAAGGTTCGTTCCGCGCGCTCAAGGTGATCATTCCGGAAGGAAGCATCATGATGGCGCGCTTTCCGGCGCCGATGTCAGGCTGGAGCATCATCGTGCCGACGGTGGTGGACACCATCGTCAAGGCGCTATCGCAAGCGATGCGCGACCGGGTGCCGGCTGGGCACCATGGGCTGCTGGGCGGCTCGGTGGTTTTCTTCGGCAATCATCCCAAGACCGGACGCCGCTTTGTGGTGCAGAGCATCGAGGGCGGCGGCTGGGGCGGCAGGCCGACTGAGGATGGCGAGTCCGCGACCGTCTCGGTGTGCCAGGGCGATGTGCGCAATGGCTCGATCGAAGGCATCGAGATCAAATGCCCGGTAGTGATAGAGAGCCGCGGGCTGCGCCAGGACTCCTGCGGCGCCGGCAAGCACCGCGGCGGCCTCGGCATCGACGTGCGGGTGCGCAATCTGGTCGAGGGGCGCTGGAATTTCGAGCAGGCACGGCGGCTCAATTGTCCGCCCTGGGGCTTGTGGGGCGGTCAGGCCGGCGAGGTCGGTGGTTATCTGTTGCGCCGGCCCGGCGAGAACGAGTTCAAGCCGATGGTCGGCGCGCATATTCCGGTGCCGCTTCACTCCGAGGCGATCGTGCGCACGGGCGGGGGCGGCGGCTGGGGCGATCCGCTTGACCGCGACATTGCGCTCGTTCGTGCCGACGTGATCGAGGAGCTCATATCGCGCGTCGCCGCACGCGAGCATTACGGCGTCGTGTTCCAGGGCGACGAGATTGATGAGGCCGCGACCAAAGAGCTGCGTGAATGGATGCGGTCGCGGCGCAAGGCGAGGTCGATCTAAGACCGCCAATGTGCGTCTGCGATGCGACAATTGAACGGAGATCGGGGGCCGCTTGTTTGCTCTAGACTTCCCCGGCGGTCCGAAAGGGCACGGTCCATGACACCAGGAGCGTATAGGCAATCTGGAGGGGTGTTGCTCGGCATTGCGCTTGCGATCTGTGCGCTTGTCGCGCCGGCGCGCAGTTCGGCTGAGACTCTGCGGGTTGGCAAGGCGGTCGGGGTCGCGTTCTCATTCGTGCCGCTCGATATCGGCATCCGCAAAGGCTTCTTTGCCCAGAACGGCATCGATATCCAATCGACCACTTTCACGGGCGATGCCCGCATGCAGCAGGCGCTGGCGGCCGACAGCATCGATGTCGCACTCGGCTCCGGGCCCGCGATGGCGTTCGTAGCCAAGGGCGCCCCCATCAAGGGCATCGCCGCCATGGCGGGGCGGCCACTCCTGTTGACCCTGGTGGTGCGCCCGGATGGTCCGAAAAACGTCGCCGAGCTCAAGGGCAAGACCGTGAGCGTCTCCACCGCCGGCTCCTTGACCTATTGGCTGGTGAGCGAGACCTCGCGCCAGCAGGGCTGGGGCCCCAATGGAATCAAAATCGCCCCGCTCGGCGCGCCGCAGGCCCAGTACGTCGCGCTCGAGCGCCACGACACCGACGGGATGGTGGCCGACATCACCTCGGCGCTCGACATGGAGAAGAACGGCAAGGCTCGCATCCTGTTGCGCTTCGGCGACCTGGTGAAGGACTTCCATATCCACGTGATCTTCGCGACCGACAAGGCGATCGCCGAGAAGGGCCCGGCGCTGTCAGCCTTTCTTAGGGGCTGGTTTTCGACCATCGCGTTCATGCGCCAGAACAAGGCCGATACCGTCGCCATCGCCAAGGACGTGCTCGGCAAGGACGAGGCGATCGTTGCTCGCACCTACGACGAGCTGATGCCGATGTTCTCCGACGACGGAAAGTTCGACCCCAAGGCGCTATCGGTGCTCGCCAAGTCCTATGTAGACCTCGGTACCCTGCCGCATGAGCCTGATATGAGCAGGCTTTACACGGAGGCATTTCTGCCCAAGAACCACTAAAACAACCACTAGAACCCCCTCTCTTCCCCGCTCTCAAGCAGGGAGGCCTAAGGGGCGCGCGCGGGGGGAGGACGGCGTCAGGTGACGGACGAAGTGGCGGTTCGCATTCGCGGGGTCTCCCATCAGTTCGGCGAGCCGGGCAGCACCCGCCACGTCCGGGCGCTCCTCGATACTTCGCTCGACATCCGACGTGGCGAGCTGTTGTGCCTGATCGGCCCAAGCGGCTGCGGCAAGAGCACACTCTTGAGCATCATGGGCGGGCTGCTCGAGCCTGCGACCGGCACCGTCGAGGTGGGTAACCAAAGGGTGAGCGGACCACTGCCGAAGGAGATCGCCTTCGTATTCCAGGAGAACGCCTTGTTCCCATGGAGCACCGTGGTCGAGAACATCAAGCTCGGCATGATGTTCCAGGGCGTGCGCAAAGCCGAGCGGGAGAAGCGGGCGCTCGCGTCTCTGCAGGCGGTCGGGCTTTCCGATTTCGCCGACTACTATCCGGGACAGTTATCCGGCGGCATGCGGCAGCGTGCGGCGCTGGCGCGCGCGCTCAGCCTGGAGACCGGCATCCTGCTGATGGATGAACCGTTCGGCGCGCTCGACGAGCAGACCCGCATGGTGCTGGGAGAGGACCTCTCGGTTCTGCTCTCGCGCACCGACAAGACCATCGTGTTCGTGACCCACAGCCTGGGCGAGGCGGTGTTTCTCGCCGACCGGGTGGCCGTATTCTCGGCCCGGCCCGGCACCATCAAGGAGATCATCGAGGTCGACGAGCCACATCCGCGCAAGCCGGATTTCATCACCTCGGAGAAATTCACCGATATCCGCAATCGCCTCTATTCGCTGCTGCACGACGAGATCCGCAAGGCGGTGTCTCAATCGTCAATGCGTGAACGGGCGGCAGCGGGCCAATCGGGCCGGGGAGCGGAGTCGTGAGCGCGCGAGAGACCCGTACCCGCTGGGCCAGCCGCGCCGTTCAAGCGCTGTTTATTGTCGTCCTGATCTCGGCCTGGGCCATTGCGACCAGCTGGGGACAGATCAGCCAGATACTGCTGCCGGCCCCGCTGCCGGTCCTGCGCGAGCTGATCGATGTTCTCAAGACCGGTGAGTTCATCGGCGATCTTGAGGTGACGCTGACGGAGCTCGCCGTTGCGTTCACGATCTCGGCTGTTGCCGGCACCATCGTGGGCTACCTGGTCAGCCGCTCGCCCTATGCCATCAAAGTATTCGAGCCGCTGATGGCCAGCGCCTATTCGGTGCCGCTGATCCTGTTCCTGCCGCTCTTTGTATTGTTCTTCGGGCTCGGGCCGCCGTCCAAGATCGCGCTGGGGGCCACCATCAGCTTCTTTCCGGTCGCACTGAACACGATCGCGGGCTTCGGCTATATCGAACGGATCTTCATCGTCTCGGCTCGCTCCATGGGGGCATCCGACTATCAGCTGTTCCGTTACGTGCTGCTGCCGGCGGCCTTCCCGGTGATCCTCACCGGGTTGCGCATGGGCTTCACGGTGGCGCTGCTCGCGATCCTGGGCAGCGAGACCATCGCATCGCTCGCCGGCCTCGGGCATCACATCGCGATGCTGTCCGAATCCATGGATATGGCGCGGATGTTCGCCTATATCGCCTTCGCGATCGCGATCGCGGCCTTCCTCAATGCGGTCGTCTCCAGCCTCGAAACCCGCGGGAGGCGTTAGCATGGCTAGCGCCAGCAGTGATGCGGTTGCGGGGCGCGCGGCAGAGTCGCGCTCCGCCTGGCAGCGCTTCCGCACCTTCATGCTGGCGCGGCCCGGCCTGGCACGCCTTGGCGTCATCGCCATCTTCTTCGCGATCTGGGAGATCGCGGCGCGCTTCTATGTCGACAAGATGTTCTTGAGCCCGCCTTCGAGCGTGTTCACCTCGCTCAATGCGGTGCTGCTCACGCCCGGCGTTCCGGCGGCGCTGCGCATCACCTTCTTCGAGCTTGCCATCGCGTTTGTGCTGGCGATTCTGATCGGGGTCTCGGTCGGGCTGGCGGTCGGGCTCAACCGCTTCGCCCATCGCAGCTTCATGCCGATCATCCTCTTGCTCTACGGCACCCCGCAGATCACCATCCTGCCCCTGTTCATCCTCTATTTTGGCATCGGGCCGGCTTCCAAGATCGCCTTCGGGGTGACGCACGGGATGTTCCCTATCATGCTCGCCGTCAGCGCCGGGGTGCAGAACATCAAGCCGATCCTGCTCACCAGCGCGAGATCCATGGGCGCAAGCCGCTGGCACATCCTCCGGTGGGTCATTTTCCCGCACATGATCCCGAGTTTTTTCACCGGCATGCGACTGGCAATGACCGGCGTTCTGCTCGGCGTCCTGCTCGCCGAGCTTTATGGGTCGACCGGTGGCATCGGTTATTACACGACGCTCTTCACCCAGAACTTCGACCCGACCAAGCTGCTCGGCCTCATCAGCATGCTGGCCGCCATGGCGATCGTGCTCAACGAATTGGTGCGTAGCGCCGAGACGCGCTTCAGCCGCTGGCGGTCGAGGTGACGAGGAGGATACCGATCTCGGGGATTCCACTGGTTCCGAGGAAGTTTGATGATCGCGCGTAGCCCGGATGAAGGCGCGCAGCGCTGCAATCCGGCGGCGGTTGTCCCTCATTTCGCTTCGCTTCATGCGGGCTACGATTGGTCGATTCGATGAACTTCAAGGAGCGCCTCGCCAATATCTGCGCGCGCATGCGCGACGAGAAGCTCGCGCTCCTCATCGCTGTGCACGATGGGAGCCATTTCATCGAGAAGCCCAATCCGGTGACAGTCCTCACCGGCTTCAAATCCGTCGGACCAGCGGCTGTCCTCTTTTTCTCCGATGGTTCCTGCACCCTGGTCGTATCGCCCGCCTGGGATGCCGACCGCGCGGCTGAGATGTGCCCGCGGGCGCGTGTGCTCGGGGCTCATGATTTCATGGCGACGTTGCTGGCCATCATCAATTTCCCGCGCGACACTCGCGCGGCGATCGGCATCGCCGGGCTTGGGCCGCTGCCGTCCGGCATGGCTGCTGCGATCAGTGCGACGCTGCCGGGCGTCCGCAGCGCGGATCGGCTGCTGTTCGATATGGCGCGCGCCAAGACCGAGGAGGAAATTGCGTTGGCGCGTAAGGCCGCACGCGTTGCCGAGCTCGGCTTTGCGCATCTGCTGGAGATCGCCCGGCCGGGCATGACCGAGGACGCGCTGGCACTCGCGCTCAAGGACCACATGAAGGCGCTCGGCGCTGAGGACAATTTCCTGCTGCTCACCGCCTCACCGCATAATCGCGCCGTCCAGCCGTCCACTGGGCGCAGGCTTGCACACGGCGACATCATCCTGGCTGAGATCACCCCGAGCGTGGGCGGCCAGCTCACGCAGATCTGCCGCACTGTCGCGATCGGTGAGCCGGCCAAAGTCTTGCGGAACAAATACGCGCTGGTGATCGAAGCGATGAATGCCGGCATTGCGGCCGCCCGGCCCGGCGTGCCGATGGCGGAGGTCTGTCGCAGCATCAATCAAGTGCTCGAGGCGCAAGGTTATGGCGAATACTGCCATCCGCCCCATATCCGCCGCCGCGGCCATGGTCTCGGCTTTGCGTCGATCCGGCCCGGCGATGTCAGCCTCGACAATCAGACCGTGCTCGAGCCCGACATGTTGTTCATGATCCATCCAAACCAGTACCTGCCGGAAACCGGCTATTTGTTGTGTGGCGAGCCTGTCCTCATCACAGCTGCCGGTGCTGAGGTTCTGACCCGCGAGCAGTCGGCGCTAGGGGTCATCAGCGGCTAGCACTATGTTCCCTTTGCGACCCCCGAATTCTGCGTCACCCGCGGGCTTGACCCGCGGGTCCATCGTTTTCGTAAGAAGATGGATTGCCGGGTCGAGCCAGGTCGGGCCCGGCAATGACCGCGTTTTGATTCCATGGAGCCGACGATGCTGACGGTACACCCGACGCTGCTGATTGGTCCGTCCGACTGGGACGCCGAGCGCATGCCGAGTGCGGAGTTTGTCGGGCGGATCGAGGCACTGTTCGAGAAGCATCCGGGAGCCGAACGCGCCATCGTGTTCGGCAACAGCCGCCATCACGCTGAGCTCGCCTATTTCACCAATTTGGTTCCGAAGCTCGGGCCGGCGCTGGCGCTCATTTCGCGCGACGGCGCGCATCGGATGTTTGTGGGCGATGCCGCCAACATGCTCGGCGCCGCGCGGCCGCTCACCTTCATCGAGGACCTTGCCTCCATGAAGGAAGCAGCTTCAGCTATCGCAGCTGGAAAGTCGCAGCGCACGCTCCTGATCGGTGCCGACTATATGCCGACGGCGCTGCGCGGCACGATCACCGAAGCAGTGGGCAAGGAAACATCCGATGCGACCGCGCAAGCTTGGCGGCAGATGGCCCGCAAATCCGGCTATGAACTTGATGCGATTGATATCGCAATGAAGCTCAACGGTATTGCGCGCAAGGCGATGCGCGAGGCCTTGATGGCGGGCGCTGGGGTCGCGGGCGTCGTTGTGACCGGCGAGCGCGCCGCTCATGCGGCCGGCGCGCAGGAGGTGCGCTCGCTCTTCAGTTTGGACGGAGGCCGCACGCTGCAACCGTTTCTCGCACGGGTCGACCAAACGATCGATCCTTTGCTGATCTATCTGGCAATCCGCCGATTTAACTACTGGGCGGAGAGCTTCCCGCTATTCACTCAAGACCCCGCGCCGACCAAGCTCTATGACAAGGCCTGGGATGTGTTGATGCGAGCGGCTGCGGTCATCAAGGCCGGTATTGCGACCCGCGATGTCGCAGAATTGATCGCCGCTGGCATCGCGCCCTACCAGGTCCATCCGGTCACTGCGAAATCTTGGGCTCAACGCATGGGGATTGCGCTCGACGAAGCGCCCCACACGGAGGTCGGTGAGACATTTGAGGAGGGCGAAGTCTATTCGCTTCGCATCGGTGCCGCCGACGAGCCGCGCGAAAGCCTGATCTGCTCGCGCATGTTCATCGTCGGAAAAGACGGGATTACGGCGTTCGACGAGCAACCGTGAGCTCAGCTCACCGCCAGCGGCGCCAAGGCTTCGATATCTGTGACCACGTCGATGACCGCCGGCCGGCCGGCCGCCAATGCACGTTCCAGCGCGCCCGGAATCTCCCCTGGCTTCTCGACCCTGATCCCGAGCGCGCCCATATCCTCAGCGAGCCGGGCGAAATTCATCTTGTTGTAGGTCCACAATTCGCGCGCCTGCTCGGTCTGCTGGCCCCCATAGGCGCGGTCGAAGCCGCGCTTTGATTGATTGCCGCCGCTATTGTTGTTGACCACCGTCACTGCATTGATCTTCCAGCGCACGGCGGTCTCGACCTCGGCGATGTGGTACCAGAAGCCGGCGTCGCCCGTGAAGGTAACGACCGGACGATGGGGCGCCCCGCATTTGGCGCCGATGCCGGCCGGAAACGCCCAGCCAAGATGGCCGGCGCTGCGCATGTAGCTCTGCCGCGGGCTTCTCAGATCATACATGCCGCCCATCCACATGCCGGCATGGCCGGTATCCACCACTACGACGGCATCATCCGGCATGTGGCGGGAAAGCTCGCTGCAGATGCGTTCGGGCCGGATCGGCGCCGCATCTGAGCCAAGCGTGGCGGCGTATTTGTTTCTCCACTCGCTGCAGATGGCCTGCGCTTCTGCCACCCAGGCCTTGCGGCGCGCGGTACTGCCGCGATCGGCCTGTGCGAGCATGCGGGCAAGCGTCACCTTGGCGTCGCCATTGACCGCGGCCTTGAGCGGATAGTTGCGTCCGAGCGCCTCGGCATCGATGTCGATCTGGATCGCCGGCGTGCCGATCGGCGGCACCGCCCAGAAATGCGTGGTCATGCCGCCGGTCTCGGTGCCGATGAAACAGACAAGATCAGCGCGGTTGACGACGCGGTTCGCGCTCTCACGCGAATAGGAGCCGACCACGCCAACGGAAAGCGGATGCGTGCCGATGATCGCGTCCTTGCCGTTGAGCGAGGTGGCGACCGGGATCTGCAAGGCCGCCGCCAAGGCAACGAGCTCGGCGGCCGCTCCCGAGGCGCGCACGCCGCCGCCGGCCACAATCACCGGCCGCTCCGCCTCCTGCAGCAATTTGACTGCCGCCAGAATGCTCTCGCGCTCCGGCTCAGGGCGGAACGGCGGCACGCGCGCGAAGAGCGGCTCGACCAGCGGCTCGAGTTCCGCCTCCTCGGCATCGACCTGGCCCTCATTGCCGCGGAATTGCAGATGCACCGGTCCGGGCGTGCCAGAGACTGCGACCCGGAACGCCTGGCGGATCATGTCGGGAAAGCGGGCGACATCGTCGATGGTGGCATTGAACTTGGTGACCGGCTCGAATGCCGGTACATCGTCGATCTCCTGATAGACCTTGCGGAACTTGGTCTTGGGCTCGCGTCCGCCCGTGAACGCAATGACCGGCGAGTGCGCAAGCCAGGCATCGCGTAAGCCGGCCGCCAGATTGAGCGCGCCGATGACCTGCGCCATGCACAGGCCCGGCTTGCCGGTCGCGCGCGCATAGCCGTCTGCCATGTAGGCGGCCGATTTCTCGCCGTGCGTATGAATGCGTGCGATTGACGTGCGTCGCTCGAGCTCCGCAAAGGTCCGCCGCAACACCGCCGGCACCATGAACAGATGCGTGACCTCGTAGCCCTTGAGCATCTCGGCGAGGCACTCCGCCCCGGTCATCTTGCGATTGTGTCCCAGCATCGTGCCGAACCCCTTCCCTCCTTGTCCCGGCCATCGAACCGGGACCCTTCCAGACACAGGTCTTTCCGTCGACCGGAACGATCCCGGGTCAAGCCCGGGATAAGCGATCGGATCAACCTTGGTTCAATCCGATTCGTCTCGCGCAAGCCCCCGGGGAAGAACGCGGCGGTTCTTCGCTACTTGATCGCCAGTGGATTGGTCGGCGAGCCGACCGCGCCGGTGATCGGCAGCGCCGGCGCCACGAACATGAACTCGTAGGTCTTGTCGGCCGCGCAGTCATCGGCAAGATCCTTCACGTAGAAGATCTCCCCCATCGTCATGCCCATGATCGGGATGGTGATCCAGTGCCATGGCTGGTTGATGCCCGCCTCGGTTTCGTTCGGCCGCACTTCGCAGCCCCAGGTATCGCTTGCCAGCGCCGCTAGCTCGGTCTTCGCCACCCATTCGAGCGTCTCGAATGCGAAGCCCGGCGCATCGCCGCCCGGATAGCCGTCCCAGCTGCCGGCCTTGAGGCAGCGCTCCATCTGTCCGGTCCGCACCACCACATAGTCGCCGCGCTTGACCGTCACGCCCTGCGCCTTCGCGGTCTTCTCGAGGTCCGCGCAGGTGATGCCGTAGCCATCCTCGAGGCATTCCTTGCCGAGCGCGCGTGCGACGTCGAGGAATATCCCGCGGCCCACCATCTTGTTTTTGGTCTTCTCGATCCCGCATTTCTGCGCGCCGTTCGAGGTGACCTCGCGGCAGTCGTAGCCGTTCCACATTGAATTCTCATAGAAGACGTGGCCGAGCCCGTCCCACTGGGTGCCGCATTGCAACGGCATGGTCACCATGTCGTCGGCGGCGCGAATGCCGCGCTTGTCGAGCACGCCCGAATAGGCGTCGGTGCCGGTGCGCAGCATGGTGTGGATCGGGTTGGTGCGCCCCATTGCCGGATAGTTGCTCTTGGCGCCCTGCGGGCCGGTGTGGTCGAAATTCAGCGCCAGCGAGATCACCTTGCCTTTGCGCACCAGGCGCGCTGCGGCGACGATGTCGTCCGCGGTCGTATAGTTGAGCGTGCCGATCTCGTCGTTTGGTCCCCATTTGCCCCAGTTCTTGTACTTCTCGGCGGCCTCGCGCAAATCCTGCCGGGTCAGCTTCTTTTTCGCGGCTGTGCTCAACATCGTGCGTTCCTTCGCTTGCCCCCACCCTTCCGTCTCGGCAAGCGGAGAGGAGGATGGACCCATTTACTGCGCCCGGCGCGGGCGCGATGATGGGCGCACAACAACACGAAGGAGGGCGCCGTGACAACGCTGTTCCGAGGGTTGCTTGTTCTGCTCACGCTGGTCTTCTCCGGCGCAACGCACGCGCAGACTTATCCGAGCCGGCCGATCCGCATGATCGTGCCGTTCGCGGCCGGCGGCCCGACTGACGTGATCGCCCGCATCGTGGCACAAAAGCTGTCGGAAACCTGGGGGCAGCAAATCTATGCCGAGAACGTGCCGGGCGGCGGCGGCAATACCGGCACCGCGATGGCGGCGCGCGCGCCCGCCGACGGCTACACCATCCTGGTGGTCAGCACCGGCTTCATCGTCAATCCGAGTATGTATTCAAAAATACCTTACGATCCGATCAAGGATTTTGCTCCGGTCACGCTGGTTGCCTCCTCGCCCAACGTGCTGTCGGTCTATCCGCAGCTGCCGGCGAAAAGCGTGCGCGAGTTGATCGATCTCATCAAAGCCAGTCCGGGCAAGTTCAGCTACGCGCAGCCTGGCACCGGCTCGACTCCGCATCTCGCGGGCGAGTTGTTCAAGCTCAAGTTTTCCCTTGACCTGGTGACGGTGCCGTTCAATGGCGCCGCGCTCGCCATCAATTCCACCATGGGGGGCCACACGCCGATCACCTTCACGGCGCTGCCGCCCGCGATGGCCAATATCCGGGACGGCAAGCTGCGCGGCCTAGCGGTGCTGAGCAGCAAGCGTGCCGCCGTGTTGCCCGATGTTCCGACCATGGCGGAAGCCGGTATTCCCGATCAGGAATCCGATACGCTCACCGGCGTGGTGGTGCCGGTCGGCACCCCGCAGGAGATCGTCGACCGCTGGCATGATGAGATCGCCCGCATTGTCGCGTTGCCGGAGGTGAAGCAGCGCCTGCAGGATCTGGGCTTTGATCCAGTCGCCAATACGCCTGCTGAGTTCGGCGCGCGCATCAAGAGCGAGATGGACCGGTGGGCCAAGGTGATCGAGGACGCCCATATCAAGGCGGATTGACGTGCGTCGTCGGTGACACGTAAACCTGCCCCGAGATGTCGGAACGAAGAGGATCGCCGAATGAACGTCCATTCCAATCTGATGCGCGGCCATATGCTGATCGGCGGCGAGCTCACCGAAAGCGAGGCGGGCGGCTGGCTCGAATCCGTCAATCCGGCGACCGAGGAGACGCTTGGCCATGTGCCGGCCGGAACCGCCGCCGACGTGAACCGCGCCGTCGCTGCGGCTGAAGCCGCGCAACCCGCGTGGGCCGCTACGGAGCCGAAAGCGCGCGCCAAGCTGTTGCGCAAGCTTGCCGCCAAGCTGCGTGAGGCGACCGACAACATCCTGCGCATCGAGGTGATCGATACCGGCAACACCATCACCAAAATGCGGGCCGATGTGGCGAGCGCCGGCGATACGCTCGACTATTACGCGGGCTTCCACACGGAGATGAAGGGCGAGACGATCCCGGCGAGCGCCAAGAACCTGCATATGACGCTGCGCGAGCCTTACGGTGTGGTCGGACGCATCATTCCGTTCAATCATCCGATCAAGTTTGCGGCCAATGCGCTGGCGGCGCCGCTCATGGCCGGCAACGCGGTGGTGCTCAAGCCGCCGGAGACGAGCCCGCTCTCCGCCACCATGCTGGGCGAGATCTGCCGCGAGGTGCTGCCCCCGGGTGTCGTCAATATCGTCACGGGTCTCGGTATGCCGGCGGGCGACGCTATCGCGCGCCATCCCGCGATCAAACGCATCGCCTTCACGGGTTCGGTGCCGACCGGGCGTGCCATCCAGCGCGCGGCGGCCGAAGGCGGCATCAAGCACGTGACGCTCGAGCTGGGCGGCAAGAACCCGCTGATCGCCTTCCCGGACATGGATCCCGACAAGGTGGCACAGATCGCGGTCGCCGGCATGAACTTCGCCTGGCAGGGGCAGTCCTGCGGCTCGACCAGCCGCCTCCTGCTGCACGAATCGCTCTACAAGAGCGTGCTCGAGCGCGTGGTAGATCGCGTCGCTTCGCTCCGGCTCGGCGATCCGCTCGACGACAAGTCGCAGATGGGGCCGATCAATTCCAAGCGCCACTACGAGCGCGTCTGCGCGATGGTCGAATCCGGCCGCAGCGAAGGCGCGCGGCTGATGACCGGCGGCAAGCGTCCAGCCGGCGAGGATTTCAAGCGGGGCTATTGGCTCGAGCCGACAGTCTTTGCCGACGTGAAGCCAAATATGCGCATCGCGCGCGAGGAGATCTTCGGGCCCGTGCTGTCCGTCTTCAGCTGGCGCGACGAGAAGGAGGCGCTGACGCTCGCCAACTCGACCGAGTATGGTCTCACTGCGTCGATCTTCACCAACGATCTTGAGGCCGCATTCCGGGCCGCGCGTGCGGTCAAGTCCGGCTATATCTGGATCAACGGCGCCTCCGGCCACTTCTATGGCACCCCGTTCGGCGGCTACAAGAATAGCGGCCTCGGACGCGAAGAGGGAATTGACGAGCTGTTGAGCTACACCGAGACCAAGACGATCCATCTGATCCTCGGCGGAGCCGCCGCAAAGGACTGATGCTCGCAGCTGAAACCGGCATCCAACATCTGCCGCATGAGGTTGCGGTCATCGGAGGCGGGCCCGCCGGATTGATGGCGGCCGAGGTGCTCGCCCAAGGCGGTGCGCGCATCACCGTGTATGAGCGCATGCCGTCGGCGGGACGCAAGTTTCTGCTCGCCGGTCGCGGCGGTCTTAACCTCACCCACAGCGAAGATATCGAGCGTCTGCTCGCGCGTTACGGCGCGGCCACGCCGCATCTGCGCGCCGCCATCGAAGCGCTTCCACCGGCGGCGCTGCGCGCCTGGTGCGAAGGACTTGGCCAAGGCACGTTCGTCGGCTCGAGCGGGCGCGTGTTTCCACATTCCTTCAAGGCGTCGCCGCTGTTGCGCGCGTGGCTCCGGCGGCTGGCCGCCATGGGGGTCGCGTTCAAGTCGCGCCACTTGTGGAACGGGTGGGACGATGATGGCGCGCTCGTCTTTGCGACTCCGCAGGGCCGAGTGACGATGCGGCCGACCGCGACAGTGCTGGCGCTCGGTGGCGCGAGCTGGCCGCGGCTCGGATCGGACGCCAGCTGGGTCGAGGTGTTGCGCCGGTCCGGTGTCGAGATCACGCCGCTCGCGCCTGCGAATTGCGGGTTTCTCGTGGCCTGGTCCGAGGTCTTTTCAAAACGCTTCAATGGCGCACCGCTCAAGCGCATCGCGATCTCGTTCGCGGGCGGCGCCGTGCGAGGCGAAGCGATCGTGACCAAAAGCGGGATCGAGGGCGGCGCCATCTATCAGCTGTCGGCGCGGCTGCGCGAGGCCGTCACGGCGCGCGGCGAAGCGCTGCTCTCAATCGACCTGCGCCCCGACGTCGCGACGGCCGAGCTTACGCAGCGTCTGAGCGCACCCCGTGGCAAGCAATCGCTGGCGACTTTCCTGCGCAAAGCCGTGGCGCTGGCGCCGGTCGCCGTCGGCTTGTTGCACGAGGCCGCCGGTGCTTGCGGCCAGCGCCTTGTGGCGATGTCTTCGCCTGAGCTGGCCGCGCTCATCAAGGCGGTGCCGATCAGGCTCATCGGGATTGCGCCGCTTGCGACCGCGATCTCGACCGCCGGCGGCATTAGGTTTGCGGAGATCGACGAGGGCTTCATGCTGCGGCACCGCCCCGGCGTTTTCGTTGCCGGCGAGATGCTCGACTTTGACGCGCCGACCGGCGGCTACCTGTTGCAGGCCGCATTCGCGACCGGTGCTGCCGCCGGGCGCGGGACACTGGCCTGGCTTAAACAGCCGTTTAGGGCCCTGGAGCTATGACCCGAAACGTGCTTTGTCTCTGTATGCGCCGGACGGGCTCAGCCAGCCGGCGCCCCGGCTCTACCGACGGGTAAGCCGGAGAAAGCGCAAGAAGCCCATTATGGGGAAACACCATGAGCCACTCTCGAAAAACTGGAAGTTCGATCCAGCAAGTAGCCGGCAACGGCCTGCTCGATCGCCGCGCGTTGCTCGGCCGCGGCGTGCTCTTGGCAGGCGCGATGGGAGCCGGCGCCGCCGGCTCGCTGACCGCTGCCGCCGCCGAGCCGCTTGTAGAGCAGCCGTGGAGCCTGCATCCCGGCAATCCGGTCCCGCCCTACCAGACGCCCTCGCACTACGAGGACAAGGTCGTCCGCACGGTCGACAATCAGAATCAAGCGCCGGGCGGACAGCGTGCACGGACGCCGCATCAACTGCTGCGTGGCATTATCACCCCCAACGGCCTGCATTTCACCATCATGCATGCGGGCATTCCGGACATCGATCCGGCCCAGCACAAGCTTGTTATCCACGGCATGGTCAGGCAGCCCCTGGAGTTCACGCTTGAGGGCCTGATGCGCTACCAGATGGTATCGCGGATCGGCTTCACCGAATGCGGCGGCAACAGCGCGCCGCTATTCTCCAACACGCCGATCCAGGCCAACCTGCAGGCGCTGCATGGTCTCTCGTCGTGCGCAGATTGGACCGGCGTGCCGCTCGCGACGCTGCTCGATGAGGCCGGCGTCGACCCGAAGGCGAAATGGATCATTGCCGAGGGCGCCGACTCTGCACACATCACCCGCAGCGTCCCGCTCAAGAAGGTCATGGATGACGCCCTGGTCGCCCTTTATCAGAACGGCGAGCGCATTCAGCCCGGCCAAGGCTATCCGATGCGCCTGTGGCTGCCCGGCTACGAAGGCAACATGAACGTGAAGTATCTGCGCCGGGTGCAGGTCACCGACCAGCCCGGAATGACCTACTACGAGTCGAAGATCTATACGGATCCGCTCCCGGACGGAAAGGACACGCAGTTCTATTTCGTGAACGAGGTGAAGTCGTTCATCACCTCGCCCTCGCCCGGGCTCGATATCCTCAAGGAGCCGGGCGTATATGAGATCACCGGCATCGCCTATTCGGGCTCGGGACGCATCGAAAAGGTCATGGTGTCGGCCGACGGCGGCAAGAGCTGGGCGGAGGCGGCGCTGATGGAGCCGCGGCTGCCCAAAGCCTTCACGCGATTTTCCTTGCCGTGGCGCTGGGACGGTGGCCCGGCAGTCCTGCAGAGCCGCGCCTGGGACGAAAGCGGCGCTGTGCAGCCGACGCGGGAGCAGTTCGTGGCCGCGCGCGGACAGACCACCAAGCCGCCGAACGTCGGCGGATTCCCGGGGCATCATGCCAATCCGATCACCAGCTGGGGCGTCGACGCCAAGGGAGAGGTCAAGCATGTCTATGCGTAAGTTCGTTGCCGCGGCTGCTGTCACGGGGTTCGCCCTCACCGCCGGAATGGCGGCGGCCGAGTCGCCGCATCTCGGCAAGCCGATCTCGCCGGCCGATCTCAAGGCTTGGGATCTCAACATTCTGCCCGACGGCACCAATCTTCCGCCCGGTAGCGGTAAGGCGGCGGACGGTCAGAAAATATTTGCCGAGAAATGCGCTGCCTGTCATGGCGAGAAGGGTGAGGGCGGCCTCGCGGCGCGCCTGATCGGCGGTCCGCCTAAGGCGACGCTCGACGGCGGCAAGGGCATTGCCAATTACTACCCCTATGCGACGACGGTGTTCGATTTTATTCGCCGCTCGATGCCCTGGAATGCGCCGCGCACGCTCTCCGACCAGGAGGTCTACGCGCTGACCGCCTATCTCCTCGCGGCCAACAAGCTCATCCCCGAGGATGAGGAGATGAACGCGATGACCTTGCCGAAGGTGAAGATGCCGAACCGGGACAACTTCGTGGTCCGCTTCCCGGATAAGATCTAGACGCTCCGCCTTTGGGCTGTATTCCTCTGGCCGGGCGCCTGCGCCCGGCCAGCTGCTTGTCGGGGTGCTGCACAAAATGGATGGAGCAGAAAAAATGCCGCTGGTCCGCATCGATCTCGTGCGCGGCAAATCCGCGGAGTATCGCAAAGCTCTGGGCGAGATCGTCTATCAGGCCATGCTCGACGTCATCAATGTGCCCAAGGATGACAAGTTCCAGATCATCACCGAGCACGCGCCCGACGAGCTGAACTTTGCCGAGAGCTATCTCGGCAATCGCTACTCCCAGGACATCATCTTCATCCAGGTCACGCTCAATGCCGGGCGATCGGTCGAGATGAAGAAGGCTTTCTACAAGCGCATTGTCGACGGCATCACCGCGCAATTGCATGCGCGGCCGGACGACGTGGTGATCAATCTGGTGGAGGTCGCCAAGGAGAATTGGTCATTCGGCAACGGCATCGCCCAATATGCGATGTGAAGGACATGGACCGATTGCGCTGAGGGCAGGGTCGATTTCCACCAGCTTTTCCTATGAAATGGTCAGTGAAAATTTCGCCCCTTGGGCATGACGCTCGCGACTTGTTGCGGGCTTCCCGGAACATGCGCAAAGCCGAGCTCGCCGGCTAGCTCCGGCTGGTCGCGGAACAAGGTCACCAGCGCGTCACCGGAGCGTGGATGGCGGCGGGGATGCGGATCGGGGGAGGGATGCTTGACCGCGTCGGCATGCGCCAGCGCCTCGACGCAGCCGTGCTTCTGCGACAGGCGACGCAATAGGGATGTCAGATCTTCCACCCGCTCGGCCACCACATGGATGACGCCCGACTCGTTCTGCAGCTTGCCGGTCACGCTGATGAGCCGGGCGCCGAGCACGATCGGGCGGAAGGTCTCGTATACCTTCGGCCATACGATCGTGTTGGCGATGGCGGTCTCGTCCTCCAGCGTCATGAAGATAACGCCGGCGGCGGTGCCGGGGCGCTGGCGCACCAGCACGAGACCGCCGACCGTGACGCGGCGCCCCGAGGAAATCGCTGGCAACTGGTCGTGACGCAGGATGCCGCGTTGCGCGAGATCCTGGCGTAGGAAGGCGACCGGATGCGCCTTCAAGGAGAGGTGCAGGCGGCGATAATCCTCGACCACATGCTCGCCGAGCCGCATCGGCGGCAAGGCGACGTCGGGCTCGAGCTCGCGCATGCTGACGCGGGCAAACAGCGGCAGATCGTCCTTGTCGCCGGAGCGTTGCAGCGCGCCAACCGCCCACAAGGCGGCACGGCGATCGAGACCGAGCGAGCGAAACGCATCGGCAGCGGCCAACCGTTCCAGGGCTGACGGCGAAAGGCCGGTGCGCAGCCAAAGATCGCGTACCGAATCGAAGCCTTCTCCGCGCACGCGTTCGATCTGCCGCGCATCATCTTCGGAGAATCCGCTGATTTGCCGCATGCCGAGCCGCAGCGCATGAGTCGTGCCGATATCCTGGCGCATCTCGGCATGGCGCGGATGGAGCTTGTTGTCGCTTCTTTGCGCGGGTGTGTCGGTTGCCTCGAGGCTGCAATCCCAATCCGAATGATTGATGTCGACAGGTCTCACCTCGACGCCGTGCTCCTGCGCATCGCGCACGATCTGGGCTGCCGCATAGAAGCCCATCGGCTGGCTGTTGAGGAGTGCGCAGGCGAAGACGTCGGGATAGCGGCATTTGATCCAGGCCGAGGCATAGACCAAGTTGGCGAAGCTCGCTGCATGGCTTTCCGGAAAGCCGTATTCGCCGAAGCCCTCGATCTGGCTGAAGCAGCGGGCGGCGAAATCAGCCGGATAGCCGCGGCTCGTCATGCCGTTGATGAACTTGTCGCGGAAATATTTGATCGTGCCGACGCGCTTGAACGTCGCCATGGCGCGCCGGAGCTTGTCGGCCTCGGCCGGCGCGAAACCCGCCGCCACGATGGCGATGCGCATCGCATGCTCCTGGAACAGCGGGACCCCCAAGGTCTTTTGCAGGATCGCCTCGAGCTCCGGCGAGTGATACTGCACCGGCTCGAGACCCTGCCGCCGCCGCAAGTAAGGATGCACCATGTCGCCCTGGATCGGGCCCGGCCGCACGATCGCGACCTCGATGACCAGATCATAGAACCTCGCCGGCTTGAGGCGCGGCAGCATGGACATCTGCGCCCGGCTCTCGATCTGAAAGACCCCGATCGTGTCGGCGCGCTGGATCATGCGATAGACGGCCGCATCCTCGTCCTGCATCGAGAGATCGCGCTTGACGCCGTAATGCGACTGCAGCAGCGCGAAGGCGCGGCGCAGGCACGACAGCATGCCCAAACCCAGCACGTCGACCTTGAGCAGCCCGACCGCGTCGAGATCGTCCTTGTCCCATTCGATGACGGTGCGGTCTTCCATGGCGGCGTTCTCGATCGGCACGACCTCATCGAGCCGGCTGCGGGTGATGACGAAGCCGCCCACATGCTGGGAGAGATGCCGGGGAAATCCGGCGAGCACGCGCGCGAACGAGCGCGCCATCTTGAGCCGCCGGTCGGACGGATCGAGGCCGACGCGCCGGGTTTCGTTTGCCGTCACCCCGTCCATCGACCAGCCCCACAAGGAGCCGGCAAGCGCCCCGATCGTGTCCTCGGACAGGCCGAACACCTTGCCGACGTCGCGGATGGCGCTGCGGCCGCGATAACAGATGACGGTCGCGGCGAGGCCGGCGCGCTCGCGCGTATAGGTCCTGTAGATGTGCTGGATCACCTGCTCGCGCCGCTCGTGCTCGAAATCGACGTCGATGTCGGGCGGCTCGCGCCGTTCCGCCGAGACGAAGCGCTCGAATAGCAGATCGATCTTCTGCGGATCGACATCGGTGATGCCGAGGCAGTAGCAGATCACCGAATTGGCTGCTGAGCCGCGTCCCTGGCAGAGAATCTTCTCTTCATTGCGGGCGAATTGCACCACGTCGTGAACGGTGAGGAAGAAGGGCGCATAGTTGAGCTCGCCGATGACTCTGAGCTCCTCGGCGAGCGCATGGCGCACCTTCTCAGGGATGCCGTCCGGGTAGCGCCGCCGCGCGCCTGCCTGCGCGAAGGCCGTGAGCGCATCCTGCGGAGTGGCATAGCCCTTGCGGGTCTCGTCCGGATATTCGGTGTTCTTCAATTCATCGAGCGAGAAGCGGCAGGCGTCGAGAAAGATGCCTGTCTGCCGCAGCGCCTCGGGGAGCTTGCGGAACAGCCGAGCCATCTCGGCGGGCGGCTTCAAATGCCGCTCGGCATTGGCTTCCAACAGACGCCCCGCCGCGTCGATGGTCTTGTGCTCGCGGATGCAGGTGAGAATGTCCTGCAGCGCGCGCCGCCTGGCAGAGTGATAAAGCACGTCATTGACGGCGATGAGTGGAACGCCGGCACGCCCGGCGATATCGGCGAGGCGCGCGCTGCGGCGGATGTCATCGCCGCGATAGAGCATGTCGGCGGCGAGCCATAGGGGTTGTTTGTGTGTGTGAGCTTGTTTGCCGATGCACTTTTCGTTGGCTGTTTGCGCGAGCCGTTCCAGCAAGTCCTGCAGGGCCGCGGCCTCAAAGCGCGGCGGTGCCATGACGATAAGGTTGAGCCCGGCGATGAAATCTTCGAGATCGGGAAGATAGAGGCGGCAATCTCCTTTTTCGGCGCGCAGCTTGCCGCGCGAAAGCAGACGGGTCAGGCGTCCCCAGGCGGCACGATCTTGTGGATAGGCGAGAACATCTGGTGTGCCGTCGGCGAAGGTGAGGCGTGCCCCGACTGCAAGCCGCAGACCAGTCGTTTTTGCCGCCATATGGGCGCGCACCACGCCTGCCACGCTGTTGCGGTCGGCGATGCCGATACCGCGCAAGCCCAGCCGCTGCGCGGCGGCGACGAGCTCCTCGGGATGCGAAGCTCCGCGCAGAAAGGAGAAATTGCTGGTGACGGCGAGCTCGGCGTAATCAGACATGACGCAACATCACTTTCGAATTTCGCTTCTGCTCTATGCAAACAAGCCATGCAGGTACCAGCGCGGCTCCTTGAGCTCGCGGCCATAGAGGCCTTCGCGATAAACCCAGAGGCGGATTCCATCGCGGCACTCGAGGCGGAAATAATCGCGCGTCAAGGCACGGCCGTCCCGGTCGCGCCACCATTCCATGGCGATGCGTTCCGGTCCTTCCGCATGCGCGACCTGATGCAGCACCCGCCGCCAGCGAAACCGCACCGGCGGTCCGTCGGGAACTTCCGCGACCGCTTCGATCGGCTCCGGCCGGCCGAACAGGCGCAGCGGCCGCGTCGGGCTCGGCGATTGCTCTAACCGTTCGTCCCCGCGGAAGCCGGGACCCGGCGTCTCTTCGCAAAGATGCTCTTGATGATTGCTCAAGCTTGCATTTTGCGAAGAGACTGGATTCCCGCTGGAGCCTGCCCCCGACCCCGATCGGGGGCGGGAATGATCGGAGGAAACCAATTTCCTCACAGCCTCTTTCGCGGGAATGAGCGGCTGATGTGCTGCCGGCATGGCGGCGACGGCGAATTCCGGGATATGGGTGTCCTGCGCGACACATCGGGTGAGGCGACGCAGGCCGAAGCGCGCGCCCAAGCGATCGATGAGATGCGCGAGCTCGGTCGTTTGGTCGCCTTCCGCAAGCCCAGTCTGCTGCGGATCGCAGCGCTCGGTCGTAAGCGCCATGAGGCGGACCACATCGAAGCCGAAGCCCGGATCGCAATCATCTCCGAGCGCGGCGAGCCGCTCATTGAACAAGGCCCGCATGCGCGCCGAATCGCGCAGCGGCGCGCCGGTTCCGACCTCGCTGCGCTCTACCTTGCCGTCGGTGCGGAACAGCGCGAGTTGCAGACGGCGGGCGCCCTCGCCGCGCCGTTCCAGCATGCGGGCAAGCTCGCCCCCTAACAGCTCGATGGTGGCGAGCACGTCGGCTTCGAGCAGGATCGGATCGGCAAAACGGCGCTCCACCACATAAGGCGGGATCGGCAGGCGCGGCGTGATCGGCTCGTCTTCTTGGCCCATGGCCTGAGCGATGCGGCGGAGGAATTGCGCGCCGAAGCGGGCGGCAAGCGGGGCGCGCGGACGATCGATCACATCGGCAATGCGTTTGAGGCCGGCCTGCTCCAAGCGCGCCTCGATGTCTTGCCCGATGCGCAGCGCGGCGAGCCGTAAGGGCAAGAGCGCTGCGCGCGTGCCGTCCGGTGGGACGATCGCATAGGCTTGCGACCCCCTCCCTCCTTGTCGGGAAGGGTTGGGGAGGGGGACGTCACGGGCTATCGACGTGCTGTATCTCGCAACCCCCACCCCCGACCCCTCCCCACAGGGAGGAGGGGAGGAGTTTGTTGCATGACCAAACCGTGCCACCGCCCAGGCGCAGCCGACCGTGTCGGCGATTGCGGCGCGTGCCGCAAAGCCAAGGCCAGCGAGGCGCTGCACGATGTCCTCGCCGAGGGCCGCTTCGCCGCCGAACAGATGTGCGCAGCCGGTGATGTCGAGCATCAGCCCGTCGGGCGGATCGAGCCCGACCAGCGGCGTGTAGCGGTCGCTCCAATCGGCGATCGCGACGAGCAGGCGCTGGTCGGCTGGGCCGTCGGCATCGGCTACCAGAAGCGTCGGATACATCGCCCTGGCATCGGCCAGCGTCATGCCGGTCGAAAGGCCGAGCCGCGCGGCCGCATCGTTCACGGCCACAAGCGTGAGCGCATTCTTGACCGGCTCGACGACAACCAGTGGCGTCTGATCAAGCGGTGCGGAGGAGGCGCGCGCGATCCGGTCGGTCGTCAGCCGTCGCAGCCATACCGATAGATAGCGCCTGCGGTGCGAAGATGCGCTCATGATGGTTCCACTCCGCGATGAAGCGGCCGCAGCGACCGCGCCGGTTCCGATGCAAGGAGAGATCAAAGCGCGCGGACCCAAGCCCGCCGAAACGGTCGTTCTGGCTCGCGGCGCAGGCGACCTGCCAGCGCGTCACCGCCGCAGACGGCAGCCGATAAGGTCGGTGCCGCAGCAACAGGCCGAGGCCGCCGCCGGCCTGTGCGGCAAGCGTAAGCCGACGCGTTGCGGTGAAATCGGCCGCATCGCCCGCCTCCGGCAGCTCGGCCAGAACTGCCGCCAAGGCGGTGCACTTGAGTGCCTCTTCGAATGCCCAGAGCGCCTCGCGGGGGTGGGCAACGCGCAGCATCAAGAGCTGTCGCATGGGCAAACCGAAAAGCTCGCAGCCCGGCCCATAGGGGCTTGCACTCACGTGCCCCCCAAAGTCGGTCATGATGCAGAGCACCTGCCGGCGGCCGGCACGGCCCTCCTTTGCGGCCAGTCCCACAATGGCGAGCGCAAACCCGAAGGCTGCACCGAGTTGCAGCTCGCTTGCAGGGGCAAGCTCATGCAAGGCCGCGAACGAAAGACCCCCCTCGAGCGCCGCATCGAGGGCTGGCACGCCCAACCTCAGCAAGCTCTCCTGGGCGCCCAAGGGGGAAGTGGGGGAAGTGGGGGAAGTGGGGGAAGTAGGGGAAGCGAGGGAAGAGTGGGAAGACGTTAGAAGGCTGGAGGCAAAGCGCAGCCTTGGGTCGATGGTCGCAATGCGGCCCGGTCCCTCAGAGAAGGAAGGGGAGAATGCAGGGCCGGTAGGAGCGGCGGACATTGCGAAACCGAATGTTTCCTGATGATGTGTTCATGTTTTGTTCTAATTGATTCCTCAGCCAGGAAGTCGAGTCAAGAAGTCAAAATGGACTGCGGATCGATACGGGGATGGTCGCTCAGCCGGGCGCCCTGCGGCGAATTGAACAGAACCATGCGGGCGAACAAATGAAATTGCTCCACGCCCTGAAGCGCAGCGTCATAAAATTTGATTCCTTCAAAGTAGAGCAAATTCCCGGTCACAAGCGCAGTCTGTAACAGCGACTGAAGCGCCGGCTTATCAACCCAAACGACGAAAATCCGGGTCGGATCGTAAGGCGCCGCATTGGCATAAACGAGCGTCGCCCTGCAGAGATTGGTCTCCGCCGAGGTGGCCTCGATCGACAGAATATAGCCCCATACGGATTCAAACGGCTCTGGCGCAGCCGTTGCTGACTTTCCAAATCGCATAGGCCATGTTCCTGCTTTGTTCTATTGATTCCCCACCGCCGGACCGGAGTCAAGGCCGCCCGGTCAAAAGAGCAGGCCGGTTTACTCGCGGCCCAATCGCGGCGCATACATGGCATCTCCGCCGCAAGGTTGCGTTGCGCGATCGAAGGCCCAGAACAACAGCCAAAACCAAAAATGCACGATATCAAATCCGAGCAAGACGGCTTCCGCTTCATCGGTAAGCCGATGCGTCGCGCCGAGGACGAGCGGCTCATCACCGGCAAAGGCCGCTTCAGCGACGATTTCAAGCTCGATCATCAGGCCTATGCGGTAATGGTCCGCTCGCCGCATCCGCATGCCCGCATCCGCGGTATCGATACTTCAGCCGCGCGGTCCATGCCCGGTGTGCTCGGCGTCTTTACCGGGGCCGATTGCCTTGCCGATCATCTTGGGCCCATCCCGCACGATCCGCTGCCCAAGACCCGGTACGACATGAAGCTCACCGCGCCGGGCGGAGGCACCGTCTTCATCGGTCCGCACATGCTGCTGCCGGCCGACAAGGCGCGCCACGTGGGCGAAGCGGTCGCCATGGTGGTGGCCGAAACCGTGCCCCAAGCGCTCGACGCTGCCGAGGCGGTCACGGTGGACTACGAAGAGCTGCCGCATGTCTTGCACGCCGAAGACGCCATGGCGGCAGGCGCCCCTCAGGTGTGGGACGAAGTCGCAGACAACATTCCGGTCGAGACCTGGTTTGGTGATCGTGAGGCGACTGATCGCGCCTTCGCCAAGGCCGACCACGTGATCAAGATGGATTTCCACATCGGACGCGTGACCGGCGTTCCGCTCGAGCCGCGCGCTGCGGTCGCGGCTTACGATCCGGCGACCGACCGTTACACCCTTTATGCCGGCTCGGGCGGCGCCGTACGCCAGAAACGCGAGCTCGCGGGCGTGCTCGGCATCGCGGCCGACCGGCTGCGCGTGCTCTCATATGATGTCGGCGGCAATTTCGGCACGCGCAACCGGGTCTTTGTCGAGTTCGGCCTGGTGCTGTGGGCGGCCGGCAAGCTCAAACGTCCGGTCAAATACACCGCTACGCGCTCGGAAGCGTTCCTGAGCGACTATCAGGGCCGCGATCTGGTGAGCAAAGTTGAGCTCGCGCTCCGCCGTGACGGCCGCTTCCTCGCCATGCGGGCCATCAATATCAGCAATGTGGGGGCGCGCGCCGTTTCCTTCTCGCCGCTCAGCAAAGGGGCCGGCCTCATCCCGGGTCCCTATGACATTCCGGCCGTCAGCTTGCGCGCGATGGCGGTCTACACCAACACGATGCCGACTCAGGCCTATCGCAGCTCGGGGCGCCCGGAGGTGACCTTTGCGATCGAGCGGCTCATCGATATCGCGGCGGCCGAGCTTGGCTTTGATCGCATCAAGCTGCGCCGCCGCAACCTGATCAAGCCCACCGCGATGCCGTATCGCAATGGTGTCGGCATGCTCTACGACAGCGGCCGCTACGAAGAGAACATGGACCGGGCGATGGAGATCGCGGACTGGAAGGGCTTCGCGCAACGCCGACGCGAAGCCAAGAAGCGGGGCAAGCTGCTCGGCGTGGGACTTGCAAATTATGTGGAATCTTCCATCGGGGCTCCGAATGAGCAGACCCGCTTCACGGTGTTGCCGGAGGGACGCGTCGATGTGGTGATCGGCACCCAGTCGACCGGACAGGGTCACGAGACGAGCTTTGCGCAAGTCGTCTCCGATCTGCTGCATGTGCCCCTCGAGACCGTCAAGATCATCTACGGTGACACCGATGTGGTGAAGGTCGGCGGCGGCTCCCATTCCGGCCGCTCGATGCGGCATGCCGCGACGGTTTTCTCCATGGCCGCCGGCGAGCTCATCGGCAAGGCCAAACGCATCGCCGCCGTCGCGCTTGAGGTATCGCCGGACGACGTGGAATTTGACGACGGCCGCTTTTCCGCACAGGCGACCAACCGCAGCTTCGATTTCTTTGAGCTCGCCCGCGAGGTTCCTCAGCTCGACTTGGCTGATGATCTCAAGGACGGGCTCATGGTTCTCACCGACAACGAGATGCACGATCCTGTATTTCCCAACGGCTGCGCCATTTGCGAGGTTGAGATTGATCCGGCGACCGGCGAAGTGAAAATCCTGCGCTATGCATCCGTTGACGATGTCGGCCGCTGCATCAATCCGCTGATCGTGCACGGGCAGACGCACGGTGCGATCGCGCAAGGGGTCGGGCAGGCAATGTGGGAGCAGGTCTATCTCGAGCCCGACAGCGGCCAGCCGCTGACCGGATCGCTGATGGATTATGGAATGCCGCGCGCCGACACGCTCCCGTCATTTCGCACCGAGATCGCCGAGGTGCTCTCGCCCACCAACCCGCTCGGCATCAAGGCGGGCGGCGAGGGTGGCACCACTGCGGCGCCGGCCGTGATGGTGAGCGCGATCCTCGATGCGTTGCGTCCAGAAGGGGTGCGCGATCTCGCGATGCCGGCCACCCCGTTTGCGATCTGGCAGGCGATTGAAGCAGCGAAAGGTGAGGGGAAAGGAAGATTGCCATGATGCGCGAACTTGCTCTCGCCGGGATCATTGTGGCCGCAGTCGCCAGCCTTGCCTGCGCGCAGGATCAGCTCACCGTCAAACCAACACCGGGATTATGGAAGGTGTTGACCAAGACCACACGCAACGACGCCGCTATGGCGGACAAGACTGAGAGCATCTGCTATTCGGCGGCGGATTTCGACGATGCAGTGGGCAAGTTTGGAACGCTGTTCACCAATCAGCAGTGCGAACGCACGCACGCCATTGCCGGCAACACACTGACGCTCGGGGCCATCTGCAGTGGCCCCGCCCCGCAAGGCACCCTTCAGGTCAAGGCAGAGGGGAGCTACGTGTTCACCGACGAAAAGCATTTCACCGGGCAGATCGTTTCGCATTTTGCGCTGCCCAATCAGCCGAGCACGACGTTCTCGGTCAGCAAGAGCGCCGAATATGCGGGACCTTGCCCTCACTAGAGCGGCGCTTGCATCGCCAAACCAGGATCTCAAGGACTGATCATGCACGATGTTGCGCCGACAAGCCGCCGATCCGTCTCGACCGGTGCGCCGCCGATGGATTTTCAACAACATCTCAAGGGGCTCGAGGCGCAGGGACTCCTCACCCATATCGATCGCCCTATCAACAAGGATACGGAGCTGCATCCGCTTTCGCGCTGGCAGTTCCAGGGCGGCGTCGCGGAGAGCGAGCGGCGAGCATTTCTGTTCACCAATGTGGTCGATACCGCCGGCCATCGCTACGATATCCCGGTCGCGGTCGGCGCGCTCGGAGCTTCGCCGCGCATCTATTCAGTCGGCATGGGGCGGCCGGTTGCGGAGATCGAGGCGGCCTGGACGCATGCCATCGCGCACCCGATTGCGCCGGTCAGCGTCGCTTCGCCACCGTGCCAGGAAGTGGTGGTCACGGGCGATGATCTGCGCGGGGCCCAGAAGGGCCTTGCGGCCCTGCCGGTGCCGATCTCGACCCCCGGCTTCGATGCTGCGCCTTATCTCACCGCTACGCTGTGCGTCACCCGCGATCCGGAGACCGGCATCCGCAACATGGGCACCTATCGGGCGGCGCTCAAAGCGAGCGATCGGCTCGGTGTGCGCATGGCGGCGCGGCTCGGTGGTGCCGGCGGTTATGCGCACTGGCGCAAGCACAACAAGCGCAAGGAACCGATGCCCTGCGCGATCGTGATCGGTTGCGCGCCGGTGGTGATGTTCACCGGGCCGATGAAGCTTGCACTTGACCTCGACGAAATGGCGGTCGCGGGCGGACTCGCAGGCGCGCCGATCCGTGTGGCCAGAGCCGTGAGCGTTGATCTCGAAGTGCCGGCCGACGCCGAGATTGTGATCGAAGGATTGATCGATCCCGATCTGCTCGAGCCCGAGGGGCCTTTCGGCGAAAGCCATGGCCATGTGGCGCTCGAGGATTTCAACATGTCGATGCAGGTGACCGCCATCACCCGCAAGCGCAATCCGGTCTTCGTCTCGATCGTGAGCCAGGTGACCCCGAGCGAATCGAGCGTGCTCAAAAAGGTCGCCTACGAGCCGTTGTTCCTTTCGCATCTACGCGATCAGCTTTCGATCCGCGGCATCAAGCGCGTGTCGATGCATGAGCCGCTCACCAACCTGCGCAAGGTGATTTTCCTGCAATTCGCCCACGGGGCAATCCGCAGCGAGGTCTGGCGCGGCCTGCATGGCGCCGCAACCCTGCTCGCCGACTGCGGCAAGATCTGCATTGCGGTGTCCGAGGACATCGATCCCGAGAATGCCGACGCGGTCTTCTGGTCGCTCGCCTATCGGTCTGATCCGGGAGAGGACCTGCACGTGATGCCGTATAGGGCGAGCGGCCACGGCCCCAAATCTGGCCGCGGTGCGGAGGAATCGACGTTGCTGATCGATGCGACCTTGAAGCATCCGGCGCCGCCGCTGGCGCTGCCGGCGCGCGAGTTCATGGAGAAGGCGCGCGCCATCTGGGAGGAGCTCAAGCTGCCGGCGCTGTCGCCGCGGCCGCCCTGGCATGGCTATTCGCTCGGCGACTGGTCGGCGGATTGGGATGTCTTCGCCCGTCGTGCGGTCGCGGGCGAATGGGCGGTGAGCGGTGCGGAAACCTACGCCCGCCGCCGCGGCGGGGTGACGCCAGAGACCCCGGCCCGCGAGGTGGAGAAGAGGTAGGCTGCGGAAGCTTGTTCGGCCTTCAGCGTGTCATCGCCGGGCTTGTTCCCGGCGATCCCGGCTGACGAATCAACGCCCTCACCAAATTGTGCGAGATGGCCGGGACAAGCCGGTCAAGCCCGGCCATGACCAGGTGACCGAGTGTGCCTTGCTCTCTCCCAGCTCACACCACAACCGTCAGCCGCTTCGCGGCTCGCGTGACGCCGGTGTAAAGCCAGCGCGCGCGGCTGTCCGGGAATGCAAAGGATTCATCAAACAGCACCACATCGTCCCACTGCGACCCTTGCGCCTTGTGCACGGTCAGCACATAGCCGAAGTCGAACTCGTCGTGGCGCTTGCGTACCGGCCATTCGAGCTTGTCAATCTCGCCGGTGAAGCATTCGGGCCGCACCGATACCTTGATGATCTTGGCGAGCCCGTCCTCCTCGGGCTTCAGCCGCATATTGAGGATCTGCCGTCGCGTCTTCGGCTTTTCCGCGATCAGCCAGAGGCCGCCGTTGAGCAGGCCCTTGCGGCGGTTGTTGCGCAGGCAGACGAGCTTGTCGCCCTGCATGGGCATTGCCTCGGAAAAACCGCGGCGCTCGCGCATGCGCCCGTTATAGGCGCGCCGCGTCGCATTGCGGCCGACCAGCACCTGGTCGGCCTCGATCACGCGCTGCGGATCGAGTGCGTCACGCTGCACCACTTGCGAGGCCCCGTAGGTACCGGGCACAAGCCGCTCGCCCGCGCGAATCTGCATCGACAGACGCACGATCGGATCATCCTGCGCCTGGCGGTGCACCTCCGTGAGCATCACGTCCGGCTCGGCGTCAGTGAAGAAGCCGCCGCCCTGGATCGGCGGCAATTGCGCCGGATCGCCCAGCACCAACAAAGGCACACGGAACGACATCAGGTCACGGGCGAGCTCCGCATCGACCATCGAGCATTCGTCGATCACAATGAGCTTCGCGCTGGAGGCTGGCGCGTCGTCCCACAGTTCGAAGGTCGGCGTTTCGCTCTCGCGCTCGAGCGGCTTGTAGATGAGGCTGTGAATGGTGGAGGCACCGGCGCAGCCCTTGCGGCGCATCACCAGCGCGGCCTTGCCGGTGAAGGCCGCGAACAGCACCTTGCCGTCGACATCCTCGGCGAGATGCTTCGCGAGCGTGGTCTTGCCGGTGCCCGCATAGCCGAACAGGCGGAACAGCGGCGGCGTGTCGCCGCGGCCGGGGCGCGCCTTCAGCCAGGCCGCGACGGCACGCAGCGCGGCATCCTGTTGCGGCGAGAAGGTGGGCATCGGGCGTCCCGGAGCTTATGCAGCCGCGAGCTTGGCGCGCACGGGAAAATATTCGGCCAGCCAGTCCTGCACGATGCGGCGCACCCGCGTATTGCTCTCCGCGAACATGAAATGATCGGTATCGGCAAAAAGGTGCAGTTCGGTCGGTTGTCCAGCATGCTGGAACAGGCCGATCGATTGCTCGACCGGCGTCACATGATCGCTGGCGCTGTGCAACAGCAGCAGCGGGCGCGGCGCGATCTGGCCGACCACGTCCTCGGCGCGGAAATCGAACATGCTCTGCGCGGTCTCGGACGGAAACATCTGGATCGAGCCTTCGACCACATGGGTGCGCATCTCCGGCGGGATCGGCACGATGTCGTAGCGCGGCACCATGAGCGACCTTCCGGTGCGTTCGCGGTGGCGCCGGCCTTCCTCCAGCATGGCGGTGAACTTCGCCCAAGCCTCCGGGGTCGGATGCTGACCGCGAAACTTGCGCTCGCCATGGCCCCAGCCGGAAGCTGACACGACTGCGGCGATACGCCGATCGACGCCGCCAGCATAGACCGCGACCGCCGCCCCGAAGCTCGATCCCATCACGCCGATGCGCGCCAGGTCGACTTGGTCGTGCCGCGCCAGGAGGCTCAACGCTTCGCTCACCGCGCCGACCTGCTCGAGGCAAATGAGGCTACCCTTCTCGCCTTCGCTTGCACCGCAGCCCGGCATGTCGAAGCGCAACGTCACATAGCCGAGCGCCTCCAGGATGGCGCAGGGCTTCAGCACATTGCCGGCATTCATGTTGCTGCCGAAACCGTGCAGCACAATGAAGGCGGGCCGCCGCTCATCGGCAGCAACGCCATCCGGCACGCGCACGACGCCGGCGAGCGTCAGGCCATTATATTTGAAACTGACGTGTTCTTCCGTCATGCGTTACGCTGCGAACTCCTCTGCGGAACGGAAAAAGGCCTCGCGGCTGGCCGGCTTGCGGTTGACGTCCCGGATCGCCTTCTGCAAGGCATAAAGGCTCATGCGCGCTGTCCTGCAAGTGGGAGCCGCTATCTAGACGCGGCCGGCGACCCACCGCAAGCGGCCTGCCGCTTGAGCGACCATCTCAGGAGTCCTGCCTGGCCTGAACACTTGTGCCGGGCATCCACGTCTTTATAAGAAGCGCCGCAGCAAAGGCGTGGATGGCCGGGCCCGAAGCCCGGCCATGACGCGAAACAAAGACGACCGGTAGGACAATGCGCTTCGCCAGCTTCAAAGTGAAAGGCCGCCCGAGCTACGGCGCGGTCACCGACGGCGGGATCATCGATCTTGCCCGCAAGCTCCCGAAATTTCCGACCCTGCTCGATCTGTTTCGGGCGAGCGCGCTCAGCGAGGCGCGCGTCGCCGCAGCCGGCGCGGCCGATTATTCGCTGACGGAGGTTGAATTGCTGCCGCCCATCGTGGCGCCGGAAAAGATCATCTGCGTGGGCATCAACTATCCGGAGCGCGCGACCGAGTACAAGGATCGCGCCGCGGTGCAGCCCAAATATCCGAACCTGTTCTGCCGCTTCCCCAGCTCGCTGGTGGGATCGGGCGTGCCGATCGTGCGGCCGAAAGTGTCGGAGAAGTTCGACTATGAGGGTGAGATCGTGTTGGTGATCGGCCGCGAGGGACGCCACATCCCGCAGGAGCGGGCGCTCTCGCACATCGGCGGTCTCACGCTCGGCAACGAAGGCAGCGTGCGCGATTGGCTGCGCCACGGCACCCTCAACGTCACCCAAGGCAAGAACTTCGACAATTCGGGCAGCCTCGGGCCCTGGCTAGTGCCGGCCGACGAGCTCGACCCGGCAAAGTCCCTGCACTTGATGACTCGCGTCAACGGCGAGCTGCGCCAGGACGACACCACTGACCGCCTGACCTGGGGCTTCGCCTGGCTCATCAATTACATCTCGACCTTCGCGACGCTTAAGCCCGGGGATCTCATCTGGACCGGGACGCCGACCGGAGCGGGCGGCCACCAGACCCCGCCGAACTGGCTCAAGCCCGGCGATGTCGTCGAGGTCGAGGTGCCGGAGATCGGCGTGTTGAATAACGCGGTGGTGGACGAGGCCTGAGAGCTGTCGTCGTCCCGGCCGATCCCGAAAGGGGGAGAGCCGGGACCAGAGCCCCCAACCTCTCGAAGGCGCGTAGTCCTATGGGTCCCTGCTTTCGCAGGGACGACCCACCGGAGCTGCTATTTCCATGCCCGCATTCGCGTGCTAACCCACCCCTATCATCCGTGATCAACGACGGCTTAGGGACCGGGGAAATACCACCAATGGCCAATCTGCAACTGACGTTTGCGGCCGCATTGTACGACCGTATGCAGCCGATCTACACCGGCGAGGTTAAACCCGACGGCATCGATCTCAACTTTATCCGCATCGAGCAACCGCGGCCGATCTTCGATCGCATGTCCGGCGGTGAGGAGTTCGACGTCGCCGAGTATTCGAGCTCCGAATACGTCCAGCGTTACGCCAACAAGAAGTGCCCCTTCATCGCCATCCCGGTATTCCCATCCCGCTGCTTCCGCCACGCCTTCATTGGCATCAACAAGAAGCGGATCAAGACGCCGAAGGACCTCGAAGGCAAGAAGATCGGGGTCGCGCTCTATACCATGACTGCCGCAATCTTCATTCGCGGCATCCTGCAGCATGACTATGGGGTGGACTTCTCGAAGTGCACCTGGGTGCAGGGCGCGATCAATACCGCCGGCGCGCATGGCTCGCCGACCGTGCTGCCGCTGCTCAAGCCGGTCAACATCACACAGGGCCCGCACAACAAGTCGCTCGACGACCTGATTCAGGACGGGACTGTCGATGCCACAATGGGCACCAGCATGCCGGAGTCCTTCCGCACCAATCCGGATATCGGCCGGCTGTTCCCGGATTTCGTGGAGCGCGAGCGCGATCACTACAAGCGCACCAAGATCTATCCGATCATGCATCTGGTCGCGATCAAGAAGTCGATCTACGAGAAGTATCCGTTCGTGGCGACGAGCCTCTTCAACGCGTTCCAACGCGCCAAGGAGATCGCGCTGGAGCGCATGTATAACCAGCGCGCGCTGCGCTACATGCTGCCGTGGCTGCCGCGCGACATCGACGAGATCTACGAGTACTTCGGCGGCGATCCCTGGCCCTACGGAATCGAGCCGAACCGGCCGACGCTGGAGGCACTGGTCACCTACCTGCAGGACCAGCACTTGACCGACTGGAAGCCGAAGCTCGAAGAGCTGTTCGCGCCCATCTACGGCCAGGAATAGGCCTGCATGCATAAATTCGCGATCATGCTTCAAGCGAATCGATTCACTTCGGCGTCATTGCCGGGCTTGACCCGGCAATCCATCTTCTTGCGAAAATAATGGACCCGCGGGTCAAGCCCGCGGGTGACGATCAGAGTAAACGCCACCTCCCTGGCCTCGGGCATCCAAACTCATGAGCAGCATTGACATCATCATTAAGGACCTCGTCATCGCCAACCGCATCCTAGCCAAGGAGGATGTCGTCGACGCCTATGGACATGTGAGCGTCCGACATCCGGACAATCCCAATCGCTTCTTCATCTCGCGCTCGCTTGCGCCCGAGCTGATCCAGGAGAGTGACATCGTCGAGCTCGACATCGAAGGCCAGCCGGTGCGCGAAGAGAAGCGTGCGCTTTATCTCGAGCGCTTCATCCATGCCGGCATATACGAGCTCAGGCCCGACGTGATGGCGGTGGTGCACGCGCACGCCGAGGACATCCTTCCCTTCGGCATCGCCAAGACCACCAAGCTCAGGCCGGTTATTCACTCGGGCAGCTTCATCGGCGCGAATGTTCCGGTCTGGGACATCGCCGACAAGTTCGGCGATACCAACGTGCTGGTAACCAACATGGCGCAGGCCCGCGACCTGGGCAAATGCCTCGGCGATAACAATGTCGCACTGATGCGCGGCCATGGATTTGCTTCGGCGGCGCGCTCCCTCATCGAGGTGGTGCGCATGTCGGTCTATCTGCCACGCAATGCGCGCGCGCTGATGCGGGCCAAGCAGCTGGGCGGACGGATCAAGTATCTCTCGCAAGGAGAAATCGATGCCCGCAACCGCGGCTACAGCCCTTATTCGACCGAGACCTGGCGTGCCTGGGAGTACTGGGCGACCAAGGCCGGCTGCAGCCATATGCTGACCAAGCCGGACGTACCGCAGGCGCACACGCATGAGCACAAGAAATAGCGCATGTTCCGGAAAAGTGGATACCGGTTTTCTGATAAGAGCGTGCGCCAAGGCAAATTAAGCAGAGCGCATTCCGATTCCTTCCAAACGGAATGCGCTCAAACCCGATTCCGCGCAGCCGAGGACCAGCAAGATGAAACTCGCTAGCTATGTGACGGACGGCAAGCAGGCTTTCGGAGCGGTAACCGGCGACAGCGTCATCACGCTGAATGATCGGCTGCGCGCCCGCCACCCCTCGCTGCGCGACGCCCTGGCTGCGGGAGCGCTCGAGGAAATGCGGGGGGTAGCGCAATCGGCGCGGCCGGATCGCAAGCTCGCGGATGTGCGCATCCTCCCCGCGATTCCCAATCCGGAAAAGATCATGTGCGTCGGCATCAACTATAAGTCCCATGCCGCAGAGCACGGGCAGGAAGCCCCCAAGCTTCCCAACATCTTCACCCGCTTCGTCAACACGCTGGTGGCGCATGACGGCGAGATGATCCGTCCCAAGGTCTCGACCAATTTCGATTTTGAAGGCGAACTCGCGGTCATCATCGGGCGTGCCGGGCGGCACATCAAACAGGAAGATGCGCTGAGCTATGTGGCCGGCTATACGTGCTTCTGCGACGGCAGCGTGCGCGACTTCACCAAATATTCGCTGGTGGCAAGCAAGAATTTCATCGGCACCGGGCCGCTCGGGCCATGGATTACCACGGCCGACGAAATCCCCGACCCCACGCGGCTCACGCTTACCACGCGCCTCAACGGCGAGGTGATGCAGCAGTCGGGCACCGACATGCTGATCCACTCGATCCCCGCCATCATCGCGTTCTGCTCCGTGTTCACGCCGCTCTCGCCGGGGGACGTGATCGCTACCGGCACGCCTGACGGCATCGGCGCCAAGCGCAACCCGCCGGTGTGGATGAAGGCCGGCGACGTGCTCGAGGTCGAGATTTCCTCGATCGGCACGCTGCGCACGCGAATTGTGGACGAGAAGTAAGCCACCTGCTCTGGCCTCATCCTGAGGGGCGTCGCGATAGCGACGCGTCTCGAAGGATGGCCCAAGGCGACCGCCTGCCGGTGTCCATGGTTCGAGACGCGCGAGCCCAAGCAGGCTCGCGCCCTCACCATGAGGCTGAAGGTGTGGGCACCCGAATCAACAAAAAACGGGCCGGCCACAAGGGCCGGCCCGACGATTAGAAATTCAGCGCAAACGTAGCGGCCGCAAAGGCCGGCACCTCACTGCACCAGCTGCACCACCTTGCCGTCCTTGTCCTTGCCCTGCGCGCGGTACTGGCCGATGTTCTTCAAAAGCGCCGCATCCGTCACCGTGTAGAGCACGGCGTCGCCGGAGCCGGTATTGATGTGGCGCCGCCAGAGGAAGTTCGGCACCACCATGATATCGTTCGGCTCCCAGTCGAAGGTCTGGCCGCCGATTTCGGACTTGCCCTTGCCGTCGATCACCACGATGAAGGTGCTGCACGTCTCGCGCTTGGGCAGTGTCGCCTCGCCTGGCCGCAGGAGCTGCGCCTGATAGTTCAGCGTCGAGAACACCGGCTTGCCGGTGACCGGATTGACGAACTCCATCTGGATGCCTTCGTGCGGGTCGCCCTTCTCGCCGCGTAGCGCGTCGAGCGCCTCGCGGATGCGGGTGCCGCGGAAGTGGATGAGTGGGGCCGGATCGCGCCCGAAGCCGACCTGGTGCGAAACGAAGGTCGGCACCATGCCGCCATTGCCGTAGAGACGGCCCGAATAGCCGTCGCCGTGCACAGTCTCCTGGCTCTTGGCGTTGCTGCCGGTCGTCGGCTTGTATTCCTGGTCGACCCAGGCGCAATCCAGGAACTCCATCAGCGGCCAGTCCAGCATGTCGATCCAGATGACCGGGTCCTTTCCGTCATTGCCGTGGTCGTGCCAGGTGCCGTTGGGGGTGAGGATGATGTCGCCACGCGCGGCCTCGCAGCGCTCGCCCTCCACGTTGGTATAGCCGCCCTTCTCGGTCAGGATGGTGCGGCTGGCATTGGGGCTGTGCACGTGCGCCGGCGCAATGTCGCCCGGGTTATAGATCGAGATGGCGCAGCGGATCGTGTTGGTGACCTGCAGGCGGCCGTTGAGGCCCGGATTGGTGAGCAGGATGCTCTGCCGGTCGGCGAACTCGATCGGGGAGATGTCGGCTTCCTTGGCTATGCGGGAGATGCGGTCGAGATAGGCCGAATATTCCTTCCAGCGCCAGCGATGTGCCGCGGTCTTGAGCTGGTTGGCGGCTACACGCCCGCTCGCCAATTGTCCGGCGCCGCTGACGCCGCCCGAGTCGGTGAACCAGGGCCGCTGCGCCGGCGCGTTCATCTGGGTGCGTACCCATACAAAGGAGTTCGCCGCATCAGCGTTGAGCTGCTCCATCAGTTCGCGCGCCTTGCTCGAAAGCGCCGGACGGATGGCTTCTTTTTGGGTGGTTGTGGCAACCGCCATGATCTCCTCCTGTCGCGAGCACCCTCCCACGCTCCCCCGCGTGCGGGGAGGGAAAGAAGGGGGCTTTTCTGATGAAAATGCACCCCAATAGGCCTGCCTATGAGGTATATCGGCCCGAAAAGCTTTGCAATGACACCGCCGGCAGGGCACCTGCGCGGGAGCCGCCAAACTCCCCCCGGTGGGCTCTAATTCCTACGCGCGTACGGGGCGCGGGCCTGTGGTCTTAACCAAAATAGCTCAGGGCCGACCGAGGAAGGCCTGGATTGCGTCGGTAAAAGCCTTGGGCTGCTCGACATTGGAAATATGGCCGGCGCCTTCGAGCTCGACCAGTTGCGCGTCTTTTACTGTCTCTTTGATCTGCCGAATCCCCGCAACGGTCGCGTCCTTGGTGCCGACGATCAGCAGGGTCGGGCGGTCGATACCGGCAAGGCCAGGACGCAGGTCATAGTCTGACAGCGCCTGCGCGCAGCCGGCGAAGCCCGCAAACGGCGTGGTGCGGATCATTTGCCGCACCTTGTCGAGCACCGGGGCTTTGCTGGCGACGAAATCGGGCGGGAACCAGCGGTTGACGGTCGGCTCGACCAGCGCCTCCATGCCCTCCTTGGCGGCCAGATCAATGCGCTCTTTCCACTGCTGCGCGGAAGCCGGCGTCGAGGCCGGCCCGCAATCGCAGGCGATGATGCGATCGAAGCGGTCGCGATGGCGCTCGGCGAGGAACAAGGCGGTCATCCCGCCCATGGAAAGCCCGGCGAAATGCGCTCGCGGAATCGATAGCGCATCGATGAGCCCCATGACGTCGGCCACGAGCACATCGAAGCTGTAGGGCCCCGGGGTCGCCTGCGTCCCGCCATGGCCGCGCTGATCGTAGCGTAGGATCCGATAGCTCGATTTGAGCGCGGCGACCTGGTCATCCCACATATGGAAGTTCGTCAACAGCGAATTGGAGAGCACGAGCCACGGCGCCCCTTCCGGGCCGTCGATCTCTGCATTGATGCTGATGCCGTTAGCCTTGACGAGCATGACGGTTTCGCCTTTCGGTTTGACTTGGGTGCGGACGGGCTTCAGCCCAGCGCCTTGAAGAAATCGAGCAGGAGCGCGGTGAGCTCGGCCGGCGCCGTGGTCGGCATGAAATGCCCGGCCTTCTCGATCAGCTCGAAGCGTGCGCCGGGAATCTTTTTCGCCAGCTCCTGCGTGCCGGCTGGCGGCCGCACCGTATCGTGGCGGCCGGCCACCACCATGGTGGGGCACTTAATCTCCGGCAAAAGGTGCAACATGTTGGTGCGCGCCAGCATGCGATGCCCGAGCGCGAAGCCGACCGGGTCGTTGGCGAGATAGCGGCCCCGATAGTTCTCATAAGTCACCCGGTCGGACAGCTCCGGCGGATACGACTTGTCGAGCGTGATTGACAGCACGCCGCGTATGCCGTCGCGCTCGGCGAGGTCAGCGCGCTCGTTCAACACGCCGGCGCGGCTCGGATCGACCCCGGGCGCCGGGTTGCAGAACGCGATGGCGCGAAGGTCGGCCGGGTGGCGCTCCATGAAGCGCAGCACTTGCGTGGAGGCGGCCGCGACCGCGACCATCCCGTATGGCGGTGCCAAGTCGAGCGTCTTGAGGATGCTTTCGAGATCGCCCACCGAGTCATCATTCGAGAATTCGCGCCGTACCTTCTCGGAGAGGCCATGGCCGCGCTGGTCGTAGCGCAGCACACGGAAGCGCTCGGCAAGGCCCGGCGCGACCCCATCCCAGCTGTCGAGCGTTCCGCCCAATTCGTGCAGCAGCACCACGACCGGGCCGCGCTGACCGCTGAGCTGATAATAGATGCTGACGCCGTTCACGTCCTTCCAAGGCAAGGTCCGGCCCTCCTGATCTGTGGGCTTCGATTACCCAATCCTTTGCCATCACGCCAGGGGTGGAATGCAGCCGGTCGCTCCTGCGAAAGCAGGAGCCCATACGGCAGAGACCTCTCGACGGCACACAGCGGTATGGGTCCCTGCTTTCGCAGGGACGACCCCGGGCATCCTACTGAAAGAGCTCCCGGTACACCTGGTTCCAGTGCTCGTAGCCTTTGGCGGTGATGGCGGGCGTGATCACGTTGCCGGTGAAGCCGCCGGTTTCCGGGATCAGATCGGGAAATCGCGGCGGCACATCGGGACGTGCCGGCAAATAGTCGGCCGCCTGAAAGATCTTTTGCCCTTCGGGCGAGGTCATGAACTCGATGAACAACAAGCCGGCGCTGGGGTGCGGGGCGCCCTTGGTCATGCCGACGAGGCCGGGCGCGACCGTGACCGGATCAAGCTTGACCCAGTCGACCGGCGCGCCCTTGTCGGCGCTGATGGCCGCATGATGATTGAGAATCTGCAGGCTCATCGCATATTCGCGGGCGATCACCTGATCGAGCACCGCACGGGCACTCGCGCTCACGCTCTTGATGTTCTGACGGCTGAGCTTGCGCAGGTAGTCCATGCCGCGCGCTTCGCCCATGCTGGTCAAAATATTGCCGATGAAGCCCGGCGCCCCGGTCAAGTCGTTGGGCTTCCACACCATCTTGTCCTTCCAGAAGGGCGCGAGCAGATCCTCATAGGAATGCGGGCGCTGCGCCGCCGGTACGAGCGCCGTGTTGATTGCCGGTGTGATGACGAAAAGATGCGAGGAGACCCAATAGTGGTTGGGGTCGCGATAGCGCTGCGGCAGCTCTTCGCCGTTGGCGGTGGTGAACTGCTTGGCGGCGCCCGCCGCGATCAAGACTTCGAGCCCGGTATTGAGCCCGAAAATATCGGATTTGACCTGTCCGGCCTTCTGCTCGTTGAGCATTTTCAGAATGTTGACCTGGCTGTCGGCGCGCGCGTAGCTGACCTTGATGCCGTATTTGGCCTCGAACGCTGAGGCGAGCGGCCGCACGATCTGATCGACAATCAAGTCGGTATAGTAGACGACCTCGCCTTCCTGCTTGGCTTTGGCGATGAGGTCGGGGCTCACCTCGGCGGCGGTGGCTTGCACGGTTGCGAGCGCGAACACGCCGATGATGAGAACACGGGCGAATTGCATCGGGCACCTCCGATCGGAGTTTCCCACGATGGGAAACGAGGTGGCTGCGTAGGGCGGCCCTCGTGGCCGCCCGCCTTCTTTACCACAGCCGGGCGCCCACAAGGGGCGCCACTACGAACGGATGGCCCTTGGTTTGGGGGCTACTTCCGCAACACCACGAGCGCATCGAGCGCAACCGCGTCTCGGCCTGCAGGCAGGGCCACGAAAGGATTAATGTCGATCGACTCGACCGCGTCTCCTAAATCGTGCGCGAGGCGTGAGAGTGCCAGCATGGCGGCAAGCACGCTCTCGCGGTCGGCCGGCTCGCCGCCGCGATAGCCTTTGAGCAGGGTGCCCACGCTCGTGCGCGCGAGCATCGCTTCGGCCTGCCAGCATGACAGCGGGATCGCCCCGAAGGCGATGTCGCGCGAAAGCTCGAGCAGCACGCCCCCGGCGCCGAACATCAGCACCGGCCCGACCTCCGGATCGCGTTGCACCCCGAGCACCAGCTCGATCCCACCGGAAATTTGCTCGGCCACGAGCACTTGCGCGAGCCGCGCGCCCCCCCGCGCGCGCGAGAAGCTCTCGCCGATGCGCGCATGAGCCGCCCGCAGCTCCGTGTCGTTCTTTATCCCGACCACCACGCCGCCGATGTCGGACTTGTGTTGCACCTCGGCCGCCAGAATCTTGAGCACCAGCGGATAGCCGATCTCCTGCGCGGCGCGCACCGCTTCCCCCTCGCTACCGGCGGCAAGCTCGCGCGGCGTGCGGATCCCGTAGGTGCGCAAGAGCGCCTTGGCCTGCGCTTCGTCGAGCACTGTGCGGCCGTCGCCGGCGGCGCGGCCCTGGGCCAGCGCCGTCGCGATGGCGGCCCGCTCCTTCTGTGATGCAGGGGGCGACGGCATTTCCCTGTCGCGCCCCTGCAGCGCTCCATAGCGGCCGGCGGCCGCCACCGCCTTCAGGGCCTTGTCGACCTCCTGCAGCACCGGCAAATGCTTGAGCTCGGCGCGGAAGCCGCGGCTGTGATCGGTCAAGCCGTAGGAGATCATGGAGACGACCGCGATCGGCTTCGCGCCGGCCTTGGCCCGCGCATCGACCTGGCGCAGATTCTCAGTCTTCGCATTCGTGCCCGCGGCCGCCGGAAGCTCTTCCTGCACGAGCAGGGCGTCGATGCCGGGATCATCAAGCAGGATATCGATGATGCGGAAATAGTTCTCGGCGCTGCTCAGCGCCGTGAAGCCACCGTCGAGCGGATTGCCGAGCGATGTGCCGACCCCCAGCACCGAGGCAAGCCGCGCGGTCGTCTCTGCACGCAGCGGCGGAAACTCAAGCCCGTTGCGGGTTGCTGATTCGAGCATCAGCCCTTTGAGGCCGCCCGAGAAGGTGAGCGCCCCGAGCCGCGGGCCGCGCGGAGGCGCCGCATGAGCAAAATAGTCGATCGCCTCGATCATATCGTCGAGGGTGTTCACCCGGATGAGGCCCAACGTCTCGGCGACCGCGTCAAAGCAGGCGAGCGAGCCGGCAAGCGAGCCCGTGTGAGCGAGCGCGGCCTTCTGGCTTTCCGCCGACCCGCCGATCTTGACGGCGACGATAGGCTTGGCGGCGCGGCGTGCATATTCGCAGGCGCTCTGGAAATCGTCGCCGTTGCGGATTGCTTCGATGAAGCAGCCGATCACCTTGATGTCGGGATCATCGACCAGATAACGAATGTAGTCGGCGGTTGTCAGCCCGAGCTCGTTGCCGCTTGTCAGCGCGTAGCTCACCGCGATGGCGCGGCTCGCGAGGGTGCGATAGAGCGCCATGATGATGCCGCCGCTTTGGCCCACCACTGCGGCTGGCCCGCGTGTCAGCGCACGGATGCGGTCATCCGGAATGGTCAGCAGACGACCCGGCGCCGCCAGATTGCCATTGCAATTGGGGCCCGACACCGCAAGTCCGGCGTCCGCAATGGCGTGGCGCAGCATCTCACCAAGCGCGCGGCCTTGGCTGTCGCCGCCTTCGCCGAAGCCGCTCGAGAAAACTGTGGCGCTGCGCGCGCCCGATTTTCCGGCTTCTCTGATGGTGTCGATTGCGGCCTTGCCGGGCACGAGCACCACCACATGATCCGGCCGCTCCGGCAGATCGGCGAGCGAAGGATAGCAGGTCTCTCCGCCCCACACGGTCGCGTTGCGCGGATTGACCGGGAAGACCTTGCCGGCAAAGCCCGCTCGCGTCAGCGCGCGCTTAACGCCGCCCGACCAGCTGCCGGGCCGATCGCTGGCACCCACGATCGCGATGTTGGTGGGATTGAGCAGCGCGGCGACGCCTGCGGTTCGTTGTTCTTTGGTCAGGCCTGACATCTGTTGCTCACGGCTCGCCAGCGTCGGCCCCGCGCAAGCCAGGACCCAAACGCCGCGCCCTCTCGATGGCTCGCAGGTGTGTGGGTCCCTGCTTGCGCAGGGACGACCGGGATATGTGGCGAGACATGTGCATGCCGGCCCGGCCGCGCGCAAGCGCCCGGGAGAATCTGGTCCTCGCACCCCGATTTGCGCTTCGCCCCATCCGGGCTACAGTCGTGGCCTGCGCGTGCAATGGCAGGCCTGGGGTCCCGATGAAGAACATCAATCCGAATCCGTTCACCACCCGTCCGGAGATCGACGGCACCTTTGGGGCGGTGGCCTCGACCCATTGGATCGCCACGGCGGTCGGCATGCGCACGCTCGAGCGCGGCGGCAACGCATTTGATGCAGCGGTCGCCACCGCCTTCACGCTGCAGGTCGTCGAGCCGCATCTCAATGGCCCGGGCGGCGACGTCACGGTCATTCTGTATGACGAGAGGAAGCGCAAGCCCGAGGTGATCTGCGGCCAGGGGCCGGCGCCCGCCGGCGCAAGCATCGCGCATTATCGCGGCCTCGGGCTTGATCTCGTGCCTGGCACCGGTCTGCTCGCCACCTGCGTGCCCGGCACGTTCGAGACCTGGATGCTGATCCTGCGCGACTACGGCACCATGCGCCTTGCTGAGGTGCTGGAGCCGGCGATTTCCTACGCGACGCAAGGGCATCCGCTGGTCGAGCGCGCCAGCGCCACGATTGCGAGCGTCGAGCAATTGTTTCGCCGGCATTGGCCGACTTCGGCCGCCGTCTATCTGCCGGGCGGGAAAGTGCCCGCTCCCGGCACGCTGTTCAGCAACAAGGGACATGCCGATACCTATCGGCGCATCTTGCGCGAAGCCGAGAGCGCCGGCAGCGACCGCGAGCGGCAGATCGAGGCGGCGCGACGCGCCTGGTCGCAGGGTTTCGTCGCGGAAGCGATCGATCGCTTCTGCCGCACGCAAGACGTGATGGACACGAGCGGCACCCCGCATCACGGCGTGCTCACCGGCGCCGATATGGCAGCCTGGCAGCCGCCGGTGGAAGCCCCGCTTACCATCGACTATGGGGGTTACACGGTCTGCAAGGCGGGCCCTTGGAATCAAGGCCCGGTGATGCTGCAGCAGCTGGCGCTGCTCAAAGGCTTCGCTCTCGGCGCCGATCCGACCGACGCGGATTTCATTCACACTGTGGTCGAGTGCAGCAAGCTCGCCTATGCGGATCGCGAAAAATTCTACGGCGATCCAAAGTTCGTCGAAGTCCCGATGGAGACTTTGCTGTCCGAAGATTACAGCGCCGCGCGGCGGAAGCTCGTCGGCGAGCGAGCTTCGCTCGAGCAGCGCCCGGGCAATGTTTCGGGTTTGGGCAAAGCGTTGGGCGTGCGCGCACATGGCAGCGCGGGCGGCGGCGCCGGAGCCGGTGAGCCGACCGTCGGCCGCACGCCGGCTTCGCCGCCCTGGACTCACGATGAGAAGATGCCGGCGGCCTCGATCACCGACCAAGGCATTGTGCGCGGCGATACGGTGCATTTCGATATCGTCGACCAAGCCGGCAACATGATCTCGGCGACGCCCTCGGGCGGCTGGCTGCAATCTTCGCCCACGGTCCCCGAGCTCGGCTTCTGCCTCGGCACCCGTGCTCAGATGTTCTGGCTCGAGGAGGGCCATCCAGCCGCGCTTGCACCCGGCAAGCGGCCGCGCACCACGCTCACCCCGACATTAGCGCTGCGCGACGGCGAGCCGTATCTCGCCTGGGGCACGCCCGGCGGTGACCAGCAGGACCAATGGACCGCGCAGCTGTTGTTGCGGCACGTCCACGCCGGCATGAACCTGCAGGAGGCGATCGACGCGCCAGCCTGGCATTCCGAGCATTTCCCCTCTTCGTTCTGGCCGCGCGAGGCGCGTCCGGGCGTGCTGGTGGTCGAGGGGCGCATGCCGGAAGAAACGGTGCGCGAGCTCAGGCGCCGCGGCCATGTCGTCGAGGTCGAGGCGGACTGGTCGGAGGGACGCCTGACCGCAGCATCCCGCGACGGGCGCCGCCGCCGCGCCGCCGCCAATCCGCGCGGCATGCAGGGCTACGCGGCCGGCCGGTGAGCGAGTTCGTCCAAGATTCATGGGAGTGAAACGCAGCAACGAAGTCAACCAATCAACAATCGACCCAAAGGGAGGAAGTCGTGTCCACAAGAACGAGTTTTGCCGTCTTCGCGGCGCTCGCGGTCGTCACCCTGCAGGCGCGCGCCGCCGATGTCACCGCGGAGCGTCTCCTCAATACGGCGGCCGAGCCGCAGAACTGGCTCACCGTGCACCGCGACTATGACAATTCCCGCCACTCGCCGCTCAAGGACGTCAATCGCGGCAACGTCAAGAACTTGGTCCCGAAGTTCATCTTCTCGATCGGCGGCCGCTCGACCGGCGGCACGTTGCCGGGCAAGGAAGAATCGACGCCGCTGGTCGACGATGGCTATATGTATGTGTCGGACACCTACGATCGGGTCATGAAGTTCGATGTGCGCAGCGGCACTGAGGCGGTTCCGCTCTGGCGCTACGATCCCAAGATCACCAAGTCGCGCACCAATCGCGGCATTGCCATGTACGGCAACAAGGTCTTCATCTCGACCAATGATGTGCGCATCATCGCGCTCAATCGCGACTCCGGCGAGGTCGTCTGGGAGACGCAGGCAACCGCGCCGACCGACCCGGCAACCGGCACCCCTTCGCCCAAGACGCAGACTTTCACCGCGGCGCCGCTTGCCCTCAAGACTGCCGGCGGCAAGGAGCTGGTGGTGCAGGGCGAGAGCTCGGGCGGCCAGCTCGGCACCCGCAGCTGGATCGGCGCCTTCGATGCCAATACCGGGCAGCTTGTCTGGCGGACCTTCACGATTCCGGCGCCGGGTGAACCTGGCTCCCAGACCTGGAAGGACAATCACAATGCGTGGCGCGTCGGCGGCGGCGGCGTGTGGCAGACCGCGTCCTACGATCCGGCGACCAACCTGCTTTACTACGGCACTGGCGATGCATTCCCGACGCATGATCCGGAATTCCGTCCGGGCGACAATCTCTACACCGCGAGCACCATCGCGCTCGACGCCGACACCGGCAAGATTGTCTGGTATTTCCAGGAAACCCCGAACGAGCATTGGGACTTCGACACCCCGAGCCCGAAAATGCTCTATGAGGTTTCGCTCAACGGCGAGACCCGCAAGGTGGTGGCGAATTTCTCGCGCAACGGCTTCTTCTACACGCTTGATCGCGCGAACGGCCAGTTCCTGCGTGCCGATCAGTACCAGGAGAAGGTGACCTGGACGAAGGGCATCGATCCGAAAACCGGCAAGCCGGTCGACTATGATCCTTCGCGTTCGGTGCAGCTCTATGCCGGCACCGGGGCGTTGCGCGGCAAGCCGGCGCAGCAGGACTGCCCCTGGTGGGGCGGCGCGCCGACCTTCTTCCCGCCGACACTCGATGCCAAGCGCATGATCGCCTATGTGGCGGGCGCGGAGGGCTGCGTCACCGGCACCGACGACCGCGCGCCGCTCGACGAGACCAAGGACTATGTGGGGCTGCCGCCGTGTTGCTCCAGCCAAGGCCGCGTCGCCGCCCACGGTGCAATCTGGGCGCTCGATCTGCGCACCGGCAAGGTGGTGAACAAGGCGGAGTTCCAGGCCCCGGACCAGTCCGGCATGCTGAGCACCGATGGCGATTTGATATTCTCCGGCCACCCGGATGGGCGGCTGGTCGCCTACGACGCTGACACATTGAAGGAGCTGTGGAGCTTCAGCCTCGGCACCCCGATCACGGCGCCGCCGATGACCTATGCGGTCGACGGCAAGCAATACGTTGCGGTGGTGGCGGGCGGCGCCAACGGACAACGCGGCGCCGGCCTGCATCAGCCGAGCGCGATCGTCGCAGTGTTTGGGAGGTAGGGAGATTGTCGCGGTCGTCCCTGCGCAAGCAGGGACCTATAGGCCGTGGCCCATCGATGGCGCGCCGCCGTATGGCTCCCCGCGTTCGCGGGGGCGACTCATCGCGTAGCTGCTACCTCTTCACATATTTTCGCAGATTATGCGCGGCGACATCCGCCGCGTAGATGTTGCCCGCATCGTCGGCCGCAATGCCGGAGGCTGATGTGCCGATATTGTTGGTATCGAGATCGGCCGGATCGGGAATGAACGCCTTGAGCGAGCCATCGCGCGCATTGCCGATCACGATGCCGCGGATCTCGCCACGCTTGGCGCCGGCTTGCTTGTATGAGGCACCCACATAGATGGTGTCATCCTTGCCGACGAACACCGAGCTCGGCGTTCCGAACTGCGGCCACGCAGCGAGGAAGCCACCGTCCTGATCGAACACCTGAATGCGGTTGTTGCGGCGGTCAGCCACGTAGATGCGGTTCTGCGTGCCGCCGAGGAAAATATCGTGCGGCTCGTCGAAATCGCCGGGAGCTGAGCCCTTCTTTCCCCATTCCTTGATGAAGGTGCCGTCCTTGGCGAACTTCATCACCCTCGCGTTGTTGTGCATATTCGGATAGTGCCCGTCCGACACGAAGATATCGCCGTTGGGGGCGACCGCGATGCCGGTCGGCCGATCGAAAGTGTCGGTCCCGGTCCCGGACACGCCCATCTTGCCGAGCGTCATCAGCACCTTGCCGGTCGGGCTCAGCTTGAGCACCTCCTGGCCTTTGATGGCGCCGTCGGGCGTCTTGGCCGAGAGGCCGAGGATTGTTGCTTCGTCATTGACGTCGCTCGCCCACAGGTTTCCCTCCCGGTCGACCGTGAAGCCGTGCGGATAGGCGAACAGGCCGGTGCCGAAGCTCGTGAGCAGGCGCCCGGCGGGATCGAATTGCAGGATCGGCGGGTTCAACTCACCGCGCCCGACGCAGGTCGCGTGTCCGGGCGGCACGATATTGAAGCAGCGGTGAAACACCCAGATGTTGCCGTCCGAGTGCACATGCACTCGAATGACCTCGCCCCATTGGCCGCCGTTCATGCTGAGCGGCAATGTCGGCCAACCCGGCGCCAGCACATAGGGATTTGGAAGCTGCGGCGCCTTGACGGTCTCGGTTTGCTGCGCCTGCGCTGTGACGGTGAATGTTACGAATGTTGCCACGGCAACGCCCAGCGTCCATCCGGTTCGATCTGCGCGTCTCATTGTTCCCTCCGAGCTTGCCTCAGGCTGTGGGTCGTCCCCGCGAAAGCGGGGACCCATACCGCGGTGGCCTATCGATGGCTCGCAGGGGTATGGGCCCCTGCTTTCGCAGGGACGACCGGTGTTTCCGCTTACTTCTGAGTAGACTTGAAATATTTGAGGTCCGGCGGCGGCTGGTCCTTCTTGGCCGGCATCAAGAGCCCGTCGGCGCTCAGCATATAGCTCTCCTTGCCGATCTCGATATGCGGATTGGCTTCGGCACAGACACTCTCGCGCCAGACCGGGCGCGGATTGGGCATGCGCCGATAGGTCTTGGTGGCGGTCCACGGCTCGGTCAGCGCATGATCGTAGGTGGTGATCACGTCGTGCATGAGGTTGGGATCATTCTTGTCGAGGAAGATGCGCTCCTTGATGACGCTCTCGTTGTCTTCGTGCAACGGCAGCCCGCTATTGTCGTAGGAGCGCGGGCCTTTGAAGCCGCGCGTCTCCACCTCGAGTACATTGAAGCGGCCGGTATTGCCCTCGTCGACCCAATGGCCGATCGAATAGCCGGCAAAAGACGGCTCGATTGCGTCGGGCCACGAGCGCCCATCGGTATAGATGCGGCGCGAGTCGTGGACGTGCTCCATCAGCACGTGAGTGGTGTCCGGCGTGATGACGAACTCGGCCCCATCATCATAGATGTTCATGATGCGCGGCAGGCCGGGCGCAAGGCACTTGTAGGTCGGGTCATTGCCTTGTCCGCCTTCGGCCTGATCTTTGAGACTGGCCTCGAATACCTTCTGATATTCCGGTGTGAGCGGAGCTTCTTGTCCTTTGCCGGGCGGCTTGCTCGGGTCATAACGCGGAATACCGGTGTCGGTGCGCCGCCATTGCCCTCTCCAGTCGGGATATTTGCTCTGGTCGAACGCATAAGCCGCGCTCGCACTCACCATCAGGGCCAGCACGACCGCGAGGGTCACATTGCGGTAATGCATCGCTTATCCTCCGCTGCGATCGTTTGTTGAGCGCGCAAACTAAATTGCGCTCCGTCGTCAGTGTCTTTTGAGCTTGGATCGCGGAGACCGAAAAAGCGCAGGTCTCAAGTGGGTCGCAACGTTCTTGGCCTAGAGCCTACCTTGCCCGCGGTGGTGGCGGAAAGGGGCTCATTAGCTTGGATTACCGCTCGCCGCCCTCTCACTTCCCTTTCCAGGGAATGACCTTGCGCTCGATCTCCTGGAAAATGGCCGAACTGATGAGGCCGAGAATCCCGATCGTCACGATGCCGACGAACATCACGTCGACCTGCAAGAGCTCCCACGAGTTCCAGATCATGTAGCCGATGCCGGCCTTGGTGGCGACGAACTCCGCCGCGATGAGCACGATGAACGACACCGCAAGCGCGATGCGCAGGCCGGCGAAGATCATCGGCAGAGCGCCGAACAGCACGATGCGGGTGAACATCACGGTCTGGCTCGCCCCATAGTTCCGCGCCACGTCCCAATAGATCCTGTCGATATTGGCAGCCCCCACATAGGTGTTGATGATCACCGGGAAGAACACCGCGATTGCCACCAGCGCGATCTTCGAGGCGTCCCCGAACCCGAAGGCGAGCAGCAAGAGCGGCATCAAGGCGACCTTGGGAATTGGGAACAGCGCCGCGATCAGCGGATCGAAGAACAGGCGGACCGGACGGAACATCGCCATCAGGAGACCGATCGCGACCGCCGGTACCGCGCCGATCACATAGCCGGCGACGATGCGCCAGAGCGTGGCTGCGGTATGCTGCAGGAGCTCGCCCGAGGCCAGCATCGCCGCAAAGCGCATCGCGATGTCGCTCGGGGCCGGAATGAACCGACGGTCGCCTAGTCCTGCCATCAGCAGCAATTGCCAGAGGATCAGCAGCCCGATCGGCGAGACGAGATAGAGCAGGCGCTCGATGGTCTTTTCGGACATGCGTTTCTCGCGCGGGCGGTTAGCAGCGATTTGCGGTGAAGTGTTCGTCATGCCCGGCCTTGTGCGGGACAAGCCCGGCTATGACAAGGTAGGCCAGTCAAGTCCAAAGCACTCCTACTTCATTTACCTTTCCTCTTCGGCGCGAGCGCGGTTCACTTCGTCTTCCAGCACCCGCCAGATGTCGAGCTTGAGCTTGCCGAACTCGCCCGACGCGGTCAGCGTCGTGAGGTCGCGCGGATGCGGGAACGGCACCTCGATGATCTGCTTGATGCGCCCCGGCTGCGCGGTCATCACAACGGTGCGGTCGCCGAGCGATAAGGCTTCCTCGATCGAATGGGTCACATAGATGACCGTCTTGCGCGTCTCTTCCCACAAGCGCACCAGCTCGCTCTGCAGGATCATCCGGTTCTGTGCATCCAGCGCCGCGAAGGGCTCGTCCATCAAGAGCATGGCCGGATCGGTCACGAACGCACGCGCGATCGCGCTCCGCTGCCGCATGCCGCCGGAAAGCTGATGCGGATAGTGACGCCGGAACCGGGTGAGGCCAACGAGCCTAAGCGCGGCCTCGACCCGCTTCGCAGTCTCCGCAGTGCTCACGCCGCGGGTCATCAGCCCGAAGCCGACATTGGCTTCGACAGTCATCCACGGAAACAGCCCGCTTTCCTGGAATACCATCGCGTTCTCGACGGCCCAGCCGGTCGCCGCCACCTCGATGCTTCCGCTCGTCTGTTGGTCGAGACCGGCCAGGATGCGCAGAAGAGTCGATTTTCCGCAGCCGCTCGGCCCGACGATGCAGAGGAACTCGCCGGGCGCGACCGCAAGATCGATATCGGCGAGTGCCTGAACGGCGCCCGCCTCGCCGCCATACTGCTTGGACAGCCCGGAAATCCGAACCGCCGCGCCGCGCCGCTCAATCTGCATGTTTCCCCACTGCATTTCCGCGCGCACCCTAGTGCGGCGGTTTTGGCGTTCCTATCACCATCGCGGCGAGCCTTTCATAGGAATGTCAAAGTCAAAGCCGCGCTAGAAATCAGACACTTGCGAAGTGTCCCCTTGGTCCCGACGTTCGCAAATATGGGGCGGCGAACTGGTACAAACGTCGGGACCGCGACACTCGCGCATCTCCCCAACTAGATACTAACACGTAGGCCTGAGTCATCACCCGGCTTAAGGAGTCTGCAACCGAGCCCCCGTTAGGTTTGCGGGCCGGTGAAAAGCGCGCGGCCGACAGGGAGGCTGATATTGGGCGATTTCTCGAGGCTTGCGGGCGAGCGATTCGCCAGTCCGGCGCCCGCTCGCGAGGTGTTCGTCGTCGATGACGATCAGGACATGCGGGACCTGCTCGATGCGCTATTTGCCAGCGAGGGCTTCGCGGTAAAGTGCTTCGCGGATGGCGACTCGTTCCTGCAGGCTGCCGCCACGGAGCTCCCGGTCTGCGTGTTCCTCGATCTGGTGATGCCGCGGCGTTCCGGGCTCGAGGTCTTGAAAGAGCTGCGCGCCCGGCAATTTTGGGCGCCCGTCATCATGATTTCCGCCCGCGATGAGACCCCGCTGGTGGTCGAAGCCATGAAGAATGGCGCCTTCGATTATCTGACCAAGCCGTTCGACCGGTTTGCGCCGGCGGCGCGGTTACGCGAGGCGCTCGAAGTGTGGTCCTGCCGTGCACCGGCAGCCGACAGCACTCCAGCCCATGCCAACGACGCCGACGAATGGGTTCGCCTGACGCCGAGCGAGAAGGGCGCACTTTCGCTCATGCGGCTGATGGATCTGTCCAAGAATTAGCGCCGTTGCTCATCGGCAGCCGGCCAGCTTGTCGTCAGGGTTCTGCAACACGAACGGCCCGAGCTTGGCGGCCGCATCGTTGCTGTAGCTCTGCGTGACCAAGCGCTCCGCCGGATATTCCTTGAGTGCCAGGTGCTCCTGCACGAAGAATTTCTGAATATCGAGCATGCTCTCGACATTGACGCGTCCATCCGGGTTGCGCGCCGCCCAAGGATATTTGTCGATCATCTCGCGTCGCGGCTCGACGCCGGTCCGCATCGCGATGTCGACGACCTCGTTGCGGTTTGTCCCGCCATGATAGGCCTGGCAATAATCGCGCGCGCCTTGCAGCGAGGCGAGGAAGAAGCTCTGCGCCAGCTCCGGGTTCTTCGCCGCCCAATCGGTGTTGACGAAGCTGACCGCGATCGTCATCGGCGAGGGCGTGATAAAGTCATCCGGGTCGGCGAACACGAAACCCAATCCTTGATCAACTGCCTGCGAGGCGAACGGCTGGATCATGAAGGCGGCATCGATGGCCTTGTTGGCGAAGGCGACGTTCATCTGCGCAAACGGGATGAAGCGGATGTCGGCGTCCCGATAGGCGAGCCCGGCTTTGGCGAAGATCTTGCCAATCTCGTAATTGGTGATGGCGCCGCGCGAATTGCTGGCGAGCGGGCGGCCCTTGAGCTGCGCGATGTCCCTGATCCTGTCCTTGAGGTCTGCGCGCACGATCAGCTTGTGGTTGAGCGGCGTGCTTACCCGGTCCATTGCGATGGTGACCGGCAGGTTCTTCTCGATCGCATTGAAATACGCCGCCGAAATGCCGCCTTCGACCACCTGCAGGCGGTTCTGCGCCACCAGGGCGAGCGCATCGATCGAGGAATCGATATCCTCGGTGACGACCTTGATGCCGCGCTCCTTGAAGTAACCCTTCTCGATCGCGATCATGGTGGCGGTCGAGGATAGGGCCCGCACCATCCCGACCCGCACCGCCGCCTCCTCGGCGCGTGCGGCTGCGGCGAGCGTGAGCGGGGCGATCAGAGCTAGGGCGATTCCAATGCTTGCCTTCATGCGCTAGTTTCCATTCCAAACGACGCTTGTCCCGGAGGCGATGCAGAGCGAGGCTTATGAGGTTCCACGCGCCTGTTAGGCTGATGGAGCGGCGCATCGCTGATCCGGACCCCCACAGGATATCGAGCTTGCAGAGGCCTCGGCCTGGAACGGTCCCGGCCCAAGCCCGGGACAAGCGAAAGGAGTTTCGCCAATGATCATGGGCACTGTAGAGAGAATCATGCGCCGGGCAATCCTCGCTTCATTGGCGTCAATCGTGCTCGGGCTTGCGTCGGCGGCTCTCGCCCAGACCTATCCGGTGCGGCCCGTCACGTTGGTGGTGGCCTTCACGCCGGCCGGCCCGAGCGATGTGCTCTCGCGCATCGTCGGCCGCAAGCTCGAGGAGCTGCTCAAGCAGCCGTTCGTGGTGGTCAACCGGCCGGGCGCCGGCGGCAATATCGGGGCCGAAGCTGTCGCGACGGCGCCTGCCGACGGCTACACCCTGCTGATGGGCAACAACAGCATTCTCGCCACCAATGCGAGCCTCTATCGCAAGCTGCCGTACGACCCGGAGAAGGATTTCGAGCCAATCAGCCTGATCGGCAGCCAGGCCAATATTCTGGTGGTCAATCCCAAGCTGCCGGTGCACTCGGTTGCCGAGCTCATCGCGCTCGCCAGGGCCAAGCCGGGTGAGCTCAACTATGCGTCGTCCGGCATCGGTACCGCCGCGCATCTCGCCGGCGCGCTGTTCAGGACGCAGGCGAACGTCGATATCGTGCACGTTGCCTATAAGGGCGCGGCACCGGCGCTGCAGGACCTCATCGCCGGACAGGTGCAGATGATGTTTGCGACCGCAGCTTCCGTGGTGGGCTTCATCAATGCCGGGACGGTGCGGCCGCTTGCCGTCACGACGCTCCATCGCAGCACTCTGATGCCCGATCTGCCGACTGTTGCCGAGTCAGGTCTTCCGGGCTTTGAGGCCACCACCTGGCATGGTCTGGTGGCGCCGGCCGGCACGCCCGCGGCCGTGGTCAATATTCTGCACGACGCGACCGTCAAGGCGCTGGCCGATCCAGCGGTCGCCAAATCCTTGACCGAGCTCGGGGTCGAGATCTCGCCTTCGACGCCGGACGAATTCAGCAAATACATCACCGCCGAAATTCCCAAATGGACCGCCGTGGTGAAAGCCTCGGGCGCGACCCTCGACTGACGACCTTCGATCAAAATGATATCGACCGATCTCTCCCACGCGCCCTTGTGCCTGGCCGCGGACGCGGCCCCACGCGCACCTGCAGTTCCGTTTCCACCTCTTTCCTGCGACTGCCATGCCCACATCTGCGGGCCGGCGACTGCTTTTCCCTATAGCGACGAGCGCATCTACACGCCCCCCGACGCAACGATCGATGCTTACCGGCATCTGCTTGCAGCGCTCAGAGTCGAGCGTGCGGTTCTGATCCAGCCCAGCGTCTACGGCACCGACAACCGCGCCATGCTGGCGGCTTTAGCCGCAGCCGGCCCCGGGTTCCGTGGTGTCGCGGTGGTCGAGCCGACGATTTCCGCGCGCGAGATCGAAGCACTGCATCAGGCGGGTGTGCGTGGCGTACGGCTCAATCTGGTTGATCGCCGCGACGGCAAGAACGCGGTGCCACGCGAAGAGGTGCGCGCGCTTGCGGCGCGCATCGCACTGTTCGGCTGGCATATCGAGTTCTTGGTCAATCTCGACGAGGCGCCGGAATTTGCGTCTGCGGTCGCCGGCTTGCCGGTGAACATCGTGCTCGGGCATCTGGGCTATCCGCGCGCCGGGGCCGGGAACTGGATCAACATGCCGGCATTCGCGGGCCTGTTGCGCCTGCTGGAGGGCGGCAGCACTTGGGTAAAGCTTACCGGTCCGTACCGAATTTCCTCTGCTCCCGATCTACCCTATGCGGATGTGGATGCGGCGGCCGAGCGCCTCGCTGCGGCCGCGCCTGAGCGCCTCGTCTGGGGCAGCGACTGGCCGCATGTGATGATGAAGAAGCCGATGCCAAACGACGGCGCGCTGGCCGATCTGCTCACGCGCTGGATTCCTGACGCCCGCACCCGCCATCGCGTGCTGGTGGACAACCCGATCGCGCTCTATGGCTTTGCTGCAGAAGAAAGGATCACAAGGTGAATACAGAAGGTCGCAGCGCAACGCTTGCTCGCAATGTCCGCCGCCTTGGGCATCTTGATCTCGCCGGCGCGGGCCAGGTCTCGGTCAAGGGCAATTACGCCTATGTGGGCCACATTCCGAACCGCGCGCATCTCGGCACCACCATTGTGGATATATCGAACCCGAGAGCACCGCGCGTGGTGGCCGAGATCACGCTCGCCGACACGACCTCGCACAGCCACAAGGCTCGGGTTGCCGGCGACATCATGATCGTCAACCACGAGCGCAATCCGACCGCGATCGGGCGCCGTGCCGACGAGCTGCCGCGCGTAAAGGCCGAGCTCACGGCCGCACTCGGCCGCGCGCCCACACATGCCGAGATCGCCCAACAGCTCAGCGTCAAGGAAGCCGATATCGGCGAGATCGAGCGGGAAGCCGCGCGCGGCTACCATAACGGCGGCTTCAAGATCTATGACGTGTCGAAGCCCTCCGCGCCGAGGGAAATCGTGCACCAGCGCACCGGCGGCATCGGGGTGCATCGCTTCGATATGGATGAGAGCTATGCCTACATCTCGACCGAGATGGAGGGCTTCATCGGCAACATCCTGGTGATCTATGACATCCGCGATCCGCGGCGCCCAGCCGAGGTGTCACGCTGGTGGATGCCCGGCCAGCACATCGCCGGCGGCGAGAAGCCCAAATGGCCGGGCCGCCAGCATCGCCTGCATCATGCGTTGCGCTACGGGAATGAGATGTGGGCGAGCTGCTGGCACGCCGGCTTTTCGATCATCGACGTGGCCGATCTGTCAAAGCCGAAGACGCTCGGTTCCTACAACTATCATCCGCTGTTTCCTGAGCCGACCCATACGGTGCGACCGGTAGGAACGGACGGTAAAGGACGGCGCATCGCTCTCTCCATTGACGAAGAAGATCAGGCGCAGAGCGCAAGCGAAGAGCTGGCGCGGCGCGGGCGTGCGCATGCCTGCATGCTGACCTTCGATGTCACCGATCCCGCGGCCGCCAGGCCGTTGGCGCAATTCGTGGTGAGCGACCTCGACTCGCCGTTCAGCCGCACGTCCGGCGCCCGCTTCGGCGCCCACCAGTTCGCCGAGCGCACCCACGGCACGCTCGTCTACGCCGTCTGGTTCGCCGGAGGCCTGCGCATTGTCGATGTGGCCGACCCGCTCGCGCCGCGCGAAGTCGCCTGGTACATCCCGGAGCCCGTCGGCGGCCGCGCCGCGCCGCAGAGCAATGACGTGACGCTCGACGAGCGCGGCCTTATCTATCTGGTCGACCGCTGGGTAGGCTTTGATATCCTCGAGCACACGGCCGCGTAGGCGCGTGCGCGAGGCAAACACCGCTAAGACGGAACGCGCCCGGACGCTTCGCCGCCGCTCAACGGACGCGGAGCGAAAGCTATGGTACCGGCTGCGGGCCCGCTCCGTTTTGGGGTGCAAGTTTGTACGCCAAGAGCCAATCGGGCCTTATGTGGTAGATTTTGTCTGTCGGGAGCAGCGTTTGATTGTAGAGGTCGACGGCAGTCAGCATGCGGACAGCACCTACGATGCTCTACGCGACCGGTGGTTCGCGGACCGCAGGTATCGGGTTCTGAGATTTTGGAACAGTGACGTGATGCGGAACATTGACGGCGTTCTTGAATCTGTTGCGGAGGCTCTCAAGGCTCACGGTGGCTCTCGATAGGCTGAACGTAGTTCTGTGCCGTGCCTAGTCCGATGGCGCGCTCCCTCTCCCCGCGTGCGGGGAGAGGGTCGGGGTGAGGGGGCATCTCGCAAAAGGAGAGCCGCGGATTTGGGGACGCCCCCTCACCCGGATCGCTTTGCGATCCGACTTCTCCCCGCAAGCGGGGAGAGGTGAGGAATGCCCGTGTCCAGTGCGACACTCCTACCTCAGCGGGAGAGGAGCTTTTGCGCGCTACTTCTGCTTTGCCATCACGCCGCTGTCGCGGAAGATCGCCTGCGCGTCGGCCGACTCGAGGAAAGCGAGGAACGCGCGGGCGCCGGCAGGGTTCAGCGCCGCCTTGATCAGCGCCGATGAATACATCGTGTAGTTCTGCACCTCATCCGGAATTGGCCCGGCGAGCTTCACGCCGCCAACTTCCTGATTGTGCAGCACATCGGTATAGCCGCCGAAGCCCAGCTCTTTGCCGTGTCCTTCCTTGATCCGGGTCGCGACTGCCTCGCCGTCGTCGACCCTGATGATCTTGGCCTGGACCTGGTCGAACAAGCCGATCTTCTTCAGCATCGTCTCGATATAGACGCCGCTGGAGGCGCGGTTATAGACGAGCGCGTCCGCCTCAAGGAGCGCGCGCTCGAACGCCGCCATGGTCGAGATGTCCGGCGGTGTTGCGTCCGCACGCACGAGGACGGCCGATCCGACGCCGCCGATCTCCTTCTCGGTGCCGGCCGCAATGGTTCCGGCGCCGGTCAGCTGTTTCAGCGTGGCGTTCGGCGCGAGGATCACATCCGCGGCCGCTGCATTCTCAGTGAGGATCTTGCGCAGCTCCGGCGCGGTGGCGTAGCGGATTTGCACGGCATCGCCCGATTGCTCCTTGAACTTCGCCGCGATGGCGACGAGGCCGCGCTGCATGGCGCCGGCGCTCAGCACCTTGAGCTCGTCCGCAGAGGCCTGTCCCGTATTTAGAGCCAAGACCCCCACGACAAAACCGATCGCCCGCATCCGCATGCTTCGCATAATGTCCTCCGCGCCGGTGCCTGACGTGGACACCGGTTTACCCGCGCGCGCTGCGGAGTTGCAAGAGCCTCGGCTGCAAATCCGAGGGATGCCTGACTAGCTGCTGCCGGGCGGCGCTACGTGAATGCCGAATTGTGCGAGGATCTGCGGCCAGAACGCGACGGCGAGGCCGGCGAGGATCACGATGATGGCTCCAAGCAAAGTCTTCAAGCCCGGGCGGCTCGGCGGAAATTCGTCGCCCGGACGTTCTATGTTTGTCATTCGTTTCTATCTCGCAGATCGCTTTCGATGTTTGCCGCCCCGGCGGGCTCATATCATCGCGCAAAAGCCAGCTGATCTGCGATTTTCGGGACCCTCCCATACGATGGTGCAGCGGGCGACCGTTACGCTGTCCAAGGAGCGTACGGATTTTCCGGCGGCACGATGTCGGCCTCGATCTCGATGCCGACATCGGCGCCGATTTCGAGCGTTCGGGGTGGCGCATCATAACCGGCCTTCCACACCGTGAGCTCATAGCTGCCCTTGGGCACCGCGACCTCGGCGCGTCCAGACGCGTCGGTTGCGGCCCCGTAGGCGCCGAGCCGTATCTGCGCATCCTCGATCGGCGTGCGTGTATCTTTCTCCAGCACCGCGATGCTGAGACGATGCTCTCCCGGCCGGACGATCGCCACGCTGAATTTCGACACCGATCCGTCATGCGGGATGGCGGCATCTTTCGCCGCAAAATTCACTGTGTACCAGGCGAGGCCCTCTTGCGCCGGCGCCGGCAGCTCCACCTCGGTCCAGTAGAGCGCGCTCGTTCCCGGCCACGGGGCATCCCGCAACGCGCCGGAGGCGACGACTGCGCCACCGGCATCGCTGATTAAGATCTGGCGTCCCGCCAAAGTGCAGTCCGCGGAGGACTTCGCCCCGACGTTGATGCTGAACCGGTTGCCCATGAGGACCGGCGAAGGCACCGCCCAGACCGCGAGGCTCGTGGTATGCGGCCTGGTCTTGAATGCGAAGCTTATCGTGCACTCCTCGTGCCGCACGCCATCCTGCTCGTGCGCCGGAGAGCGCAAACGCCAGCTTTGCTCGCCCGTTCGGGTCGGTGTCTTCATGGTGACTTCGCGGACCGCCTCTGCTGAAGGCGGCAGGTGCGCGAGCACGCGTCCGTCCGCGTCCTCGACCACGAGGGGCAGCTCGCCAAGATCGCATCCTTGCGTACAGGCAAGCTTGATCTTCAAGACGATCTCGCTGTCGATCTCGATCTCGGCGGGTGGGGATTCGTACAGTTCCAGGAGCGGAATATGGTTCTTCTCGTTGGCCATGGCGTTGCCCGGGCGACCGCTCACTTGCGATCAGCGCGCAGGAATTCCTGCGCGCCGGTGGATTCGGGTGGAGGCTGCTGGCGCCCGCATCAGGTGACGTGTTTCATTATTACTGCACGTTCGGTTCCATCCGGGCCATCCTCCAATCCTGAGCGGCGGCCTTGCTGGCCATGAACTCGACGAGCGCGCGCGCAGCGTCAGGTGCGGCGGCCTTCGCGGTCACAGCCGCCTCATAGCTGGTGTAATCCTGCAGTGGTGCCGGAACGGGGCCGGCAAATTTCACGAATGTCCGCACCTCGGCGGCGTTCATCAGGCCGAGCTCGAGCTCGCCCTTCTGGATCATCTCCTGGCCCGGATCGAGACCGACGACCTTCAGCTTTGGCTTGATCTGATCCATGATGCCGGACTTGTCCAGGATGCGCTGGATCACGACGCCGCTGCCATTGGGGACGGCAGGATCGCCGACGCCGATCGATTTGGCGGCGATCAGGGTTTTCTTGAAAGCGTCTGCCGTCGAAATATCCGGCGCCGGGGCGTTGGCATTCACCGCCATGCCGATGCCGCCGCGAACGACCGCTGTGCGAGTCTCAGGCTTAATTCCGCTGGCCTTTGCGAGCTCGGCCATCGCGGGAGCCGACTGCACCACGACGTCAAACGCCTCCCCGGCGGCGAGCTTTTGCGTGACCATCGCGGGCGAGGTCGCCGTATAGGTCACCTTGTTGCCGGTTTGCTTCATGAAGTCGGCGATGATCGGGTCGAGCCCAAGCTTCACGCCTCCGACACTGATCAGCTTGACCTCGGCCGCGGTCGCGATCCCCGCCGACGCGGCGAGCGCGAGCGCGGCAATGCAAATCTTGGAAACGATAATGCGCATGGCTTTCCTCCCAATGCCTTGTTCTCTCCTCATCGGGTTTATCCGAGGATACCCCGAGCATACCAATATAGCGGCTTTTCCCAACCGGTCCCATTTCACCTGCGCACGATCTTTTCGCCGCCACCGGCTCGCCCGCATGGGACTGTGGCCCTTCCACGGCCCTCTTCAAGTCCGAGTTATTCGTGTAGCATGCCGGACGCGCGTAAATTTCGAAAACACCAGCGCGCCAAAAAGGGAGGGTTTCCATGCAGCTGAAAGGCAAGCTCGCGTTTCTCGCCGTGCTGGCGGTCGCCGCCAGCACGTCCGCATACGCGCAATCGCCGCACCTCATCGTGCCCCCGGACCAGGTTATCGCTGTCAAGGCCGGGCACCTGTTCGATTCCAAGATCGGCGACATGCTCACCAACCAGGTGATCCTGATCAAGGGCGACAAGGTCACTGATGTTGGGGCGAACCTGGCCATTCCGCCCGGCGCCAAGATCATCGATCTCTCCGGGGTGACGGTGCTGCCCGGCATGATCGACACCCACGTGCACGTGAACACCGGCGGGCAGACCGCGGCGCAGCGCGCCATGATCGCGCTCGCCAATGCGCAGACCGATCTCAATGCCGGCTTCACCACCGTGATGGATATGGATTCGCGCGGCGGCTACAACACCGTCGACCTGCGCGACGCGATCCGCGAGGGCTACGTGATGGGCCCGCGCATGCAGGTGGTCGGGCAGTCGCTCAATCAACGCGCCACCAACTATTATCCGGACAACGAGCTACGCTTCCAGGAGCGGAATACAGAGGACAAGAACCTCAATTCACCGCAGCTCGCGCGCGCGGCAGTGCGCGAGGCCAAGCTGCACGGCGTGGACTATATCAAGATCTATACGACCCAGGATTTCGTCGGCCAGATGCACATGTGGAAGCCGGACGCGACACTGGTCAACAGCCCCTCGCTCGACTTCGACGAAGTTTCCGCGGTCGTCGACGAGGCGCACCGGCTCGGCCTCAAGGTCGCCTGCCACACCTACGGCGGCGACGGCATGTTCAGCTGCCTCAATGCCGGGGTCGACGCGCCCAATCATTTGCTCGAGCTCGACGAGAACGGCATCAAAATTATCTTGGAAAAGCACGAGACCTTCGTGCCCACGATCGATGACCTGATCGCGCTCGAGAAGCCTGACCTCAAGGAGACCAACGGCCGCAACTCGCGGCTCAAGCTGATGGAACAGGCATTCCGCCGCGCGCTCGCCGCCGGCGTCACCATGGCGTTCGGCAGTGGTTCCACCTCGCCCTCGATCCCGCATGGCAAGCAAGGCAACCAGTTTGCCTATTTCGTGAAGTGGGGCATGAGCCCGACGCAGGCCCTGCAGATGGCCTATCTGCCGGCCGCCCGCCTGCTAAACTACGATTGGCAGAACGAGATCGGCAGCCTGGAGAAAGGCAAGTTCGCCGATCTGATCGCAGTCAGCGGCAATCCGATTGCTGACGTGAGCGAGATGGAGCGCGTCAAGTTCGTGATGAAGGGCGGAATGGTCGTCAAGAACGATCTGGGCATCCTCACCCCTTGAGATCGGCTGCGAGATAGTGCTGGGCCAGCAAAGGAGTCTCCACCTCTCCCCGCTTGTGGGGAGAGGGCGGCGCGTAGCGCCAGCTGAGGAGGGCTCGCCCACAAATCTCGATGTCAAATACTCGGAAAATGCCCCTCACCCCCGTAAGCGGGCAAAGAGGGGCTAGCCTCGCGGCCGCACCACATTGGCGATGCGCGCCGGCACGCCGAACTCGCGCCGGCACACCTCCGCCAGAATGGCCACGCCCCGGCGGATTTCCTCGACCGTCGGGCTGGCGAAGCAGAGCCGCAGGCGGCTCGCCGCATAAGGCTTGTTGACCGACCATTCCGGCCCCGGATTGATGGCGACTCCTTCCGCGAGTGCAGCCTGGTAGAGCCTCATCGTGTCGACGTGGTCGGGCAGCTTGATCCACAGGAAGATGCCGCCCGGCGGATCGTCGAATTCGGCCGCGGTGCCGAATTGCTCGGCCAGCGACTCCATTAGAGTTACGAGCTTGGTGCGCAGCGCTCGCGCAAGCTGCGGCACATGCGTTTGGAAATGCGGCGCGCAGTATTCCGCCAGCACCATTTGCTCGAGCGCGCCCGAGCCGGCATCGGTCTTGAGCGGGAGGATGCGCGAGAGCACCTCCCACGGCGCGACGATGTAGCCGACCCGCAGCGCCGGCGCGACCGATTTGGAGAACGAGCCGATATGGATGACGCCGCCGTGTTGGCTCAAGGCGTAGAGCGCCGGTGGCCGGCGGCCGTCCCAGATGAGGTCGGCGTAGCAGTCGTCCTCGAAGATCGGCACGCCGTGAGCTTGCGCGAGGCGCAACAGCTCGTGCCGGCGCGCTTCGCCCATGATGGTTCCGGTCGGATTCTGCACCGTCGGAATCGTGTAGATGTATTTGGGCTTGATGCCGCGGCTTTTGAGGTCATCGAGCGTGCGCGCAAGTGCATCGACGCGCAAACCCTCGCGGTCGAGCGGAATGCCGATCGCCTTCACGCCAAGTCGGGAGAGGCGGGTGATCGCTCCCTGATAGGTCTCCTGCTCGATCAGCACCGTATCGCCGGGTGCGAGCAACAGGCCGTTGACGAGATCGAGCCCCTGCAATGAGCCGGAGGTGATCAGGATCTCTTCCGCACTGCAGGCAATGCCAGCGTCGCGTTTGAGCTTGGCAGCAAGGAATTCACGCAAGGGCGGATAGCCGAGCGGTCCGCCACCGAGCCCGTAGGTCGCGAGGCTCACGCCTTCGCGCTTGAGCACCGTGGTTGCGGCTGCGATCAGATCGCCGACCGGCACCTCGTCCGCGTCGTTGTTGCCGCCGACGAAATTGTACTTGGCAAGCCCATTCCATTTGGGCGCGGGTGGCGGCAATCCCGGCCGCAACAGCGGCGCGAAATCGAAAAATGCTGGCTTCATGGTATCGGGCTCTCGGTTCCTGTGTGAGGATTCGATTTTTTGCTTGGTCGGAGACAAAGTTACACTTTTATTTACATTTTACGCGGCTTGATGAACGCACGTCGGCCACACCAAGCACGTGGTCTTGAGCGGCTTGGCTCGAGTTGAGAGGAGCTGCGCGTGATGCAACGGTCCGTGCGTTTGCTGATTGCTGCGATGATTTTTGCGGCCGCTCTGCCTTTGTCGAATGAAGCTCGCGCCGATGGCGGGGACCTCGCGGCCGGACTTTTCGGCGGCCTGGTGGCGGGTGCGATCGTCGGTTCCGCCCTGGCGCCGCGGCCTCCAGATCCCGTGTATGTGGCTCCTGGGGCCTACTACGCGCCGCCCCCGCCACCGGTCTGCGTCGGCCGCGCCCAAGTGTTCGACCCATACTACGGGGTCTATCGCTGGCAGCGCGTGCAGGTACCCTGCTATTAAGGCGCATCCGGATCGCATTGATCGGGATGCGCCTATGATCGGCCTGCGGGTCAGTTTAGCCGCGCGGCTGGCGCGGCCGGAGGCAGATCGTTGCGGATCACCTTGCCGCCCTTCATCACGAACTTCACCCGCTGCAGCTCGGTAATGTCGGCCATCGGGTCGCCCGCGGTGGCGATGAGATCCGCGAACTTGCCCTTGTCAATCGACCCGACCCGATCCGACCAGCCCAGCGCTTCGGCGTTGATGATCGTTCCGGATTGGATCGCGCGTGTCGGGCTGATCGCGCCGCGGCGCACCAGGGCTTCGAATTCAAGGCCCTGCGCGCCGTGCGGGAAGGTGGCGCCGTCGACGCCGCTGCCGGCCATCAGCCGCAGGCCCGGTGTTGCGGCCGCGAGCGCCACGGCCTTTGAGAACACGGTGCTGATCTTGTACTTGCCGCCGGTCGCCTTGGCATCGTTATCGTCGAGATACGGCTCGGTGTAGCGCACCACCGTCGGATCATAGAACAGGTTCTTCTGCACGATCATATTGGCCTGCTCCTGATCGAGCCCGAAGGCGTGCTCGATGGTGTCACAGCCGGCGATGATCGCGTTCTTCTGGCCTTCGCCGCCATAGACGTGACAGCCGGCCTTGTGGCCCAGCCGATGCGTCTCGTCGATCATCGCCTGCAGCACCGGCATCGGATAGGTCACCTCGTAGTGGTCCTCGCCGTTCTGCGTGAACGAGTAGCCGCCGGTCGGGAACAGCTTGATCCAATCGGTGCCGTGCTGAATGTGCTCGCGCACTGCTTCGCGCCCTTCCTCGGCATTGTGCACCACGATGCTGGTCAGGGGATTTTGCGGAGCGGAGGAGTTGCCGCCCCAGACGATGCCGCGGCCGGACACCTGATAGCGCGGGCCGTCTATGCGCCCTTCATTGATGGCGTTGCGCATATCGACGTCGCCCCAGCCGTTGCCGTGCGTGCTCATGTCGCGCGCGGTGGTGAAACCGGCGCGCAGATCGTTCTGCGCATTCTGGACCGCGATCAGGGTCGATGCTTCGCGCGACATGCCGGGCTTGGGCACGTTGAACATATGGGTGTGCGCATCGATCAGGCCGGGCAGCACGGTCGCACTGCCGAGGTCGATCACTTGCGCGTTGGGTGGAACCTTGACCTGCGCCTCGGGGCCGACGTCCACGATCCGGTCGCCCTGGATCAGGATCGTTTGTTTGATCGCAATCTGCCCGGTCTTGGTGTCGAGGAGCCGCGCGGCGCGCACCGCGACGGCTTGCGCCGGCGGCGGGCATTGGTAAACGCCGGCGTCATCGCCGTAGCAGGGTTGCGGCCCGGCGCCGCGCCACGGTGCACCCGGGCCTCCGGCGCCTTGGGCGTAAGCCCCGCCCGCGACCGCCAATGTGCCGCACAGTCCCAGCGCAGCGGCCTTCAACGATTTGCATCGCATCACATTTCCTCCCGGCCTGATGCTCACTTTATCTCAGCACGGAGCTTTGGTATCGAGTTATGGATTTCGCCCCTGTCCGAGGGGGCGGGCGAACTATAGCGCGCCGACGGTCGGTGTGTCATTCCGGGTGCAGGAGCTCGGAACCACGCATTCCCCGGGGAAAATTCCGTCGCGGGCTTGATCGACGCGCCGATCCGGATTCTCTTGGCCGACGTCGTGGGAATGAATTGCCAGGCCGGCGCCAAGCGGTTGACGGCAATCCCGACAACCAGACAGTCACGCAACAGAACTAATCCAAGCAGCAGGTAGGAACGTGACAAGCAAACACGTGGTCACACAGGTGGTCAGAATGGCTGGCGACAAGAGGCATCGGACGAGCGATCCACGGCAGGCCGCAGAAGCGGCCTTCAAGGCGATCACCACCAAGCCGGTGGCGGGCCCGGCCCCCAAGGCGCCGGCGGTTCCGGGCGCCAAGGAACTTGTCTCGCTGCGCATCGATCGCGAGGTGCTCGATTACTTTCAGGAAGGCGGGCCCGGATGGCAGGAGCGCATCAACGAAGCGCTGCGCAAGGCCGCCGGGAAGTAGTTAATTTTCTTTCGGTCTTTCCTGCGAAAGCCCGAACCGACACCTTGGCGGTCTCGCAAATCTCCCGGAAGATTGTCGGTCCGGCGCTGGCCAAGGCTCGTCGGGGACGACGTGGTTTGGCAGTTTGCAACGCTTCACCCCGCCGCAAGCGTGAACAGCCAGTAGAGGATGCCGGAAAGCAGCATGGCGGCCGGGAGCGTCAGCATCCAGGCGAGCGCGATATTGCGAATGGTCGACAACTGCAGCCCTGCGCCGCTGGTCGTCATGGTCCCGGCAATGCCCGACGAGAGGACGTGAGTGGTTGAGACCGGCAGCCCGTAGCCGTCGGCTGCCGCGATGGTGGCGGCAGCGGTGATCTCCGCGCAAGCGCCTTGCGCGTAGGTCAGGTGGGTCTTGCCGATCTTTTCTCCGACCGTGACCACGATGCGCTTCCAACCCACCATGGTGCCCAAGCCGAGCGCGATTGCCACCGCGATCTTGACCCAAGTCGGGATGAAGCGGGTCGCGCCGTCGAGGGAGGTTTTGTAGGTGTTGAGCGTCGCGACCTCCTCCTTGCTCAGCTCGTTTTCCTTGTCCTTCATCAGGAAGCGGATGGCCTCGGATGCGAGATACATGTCGTTGCGCGTATTGCCGACCGCTTCGGCAGGCATTTTTTTGATCGAATCGTATTGGGTGATTTGGCTCGCAATATCGCGCACGAGCACCGCCAGCGACGGATAGGTCCCTTCGTTGAGACTATGCTGCGCCACATAAGCTGTCACCGCAGGCCGCGGATTGCCCAGCACGTTATAGCCGGCCGCTTTGGCTTCGATGACCTTGCTGGCAGCGGTGGAATTGGTCTGGAACTGCGCCATCTGGCTCCGCGGCATGGCGCTGTTGAGCGCGTAGGCGGTCGGCACCGTGCCGATCAGGATGAGCATGATCAGGCCCATGCCCTTTTGCCCGTCGTTGGAGCCGTGGAAGAAGCTGACCAGCGTGCAGGTCGTGACCAGGATCGCGCGAATCCACCAGGGCGGCGGTGCATCGCCCTTTGGCTCCGCATAGAGGGTCGGGTTGCGGATCACGGCCTTCAAGACCAAGAGCAGAATGGCGGCGAGCGCGAAACCGAACAGCGGTGACAGCAAGAGCGCTTCGCCGATCTCGACTGCCTTCGACCAGTCGACCCCCGAAGTGCCGCTCCGGCCGTGCAAAAGCGCGTTGGTGATGCCGACCCCGATGATCGAGCCGACTAATGTATGCGAGCTCGATGCGGGCAGGCCGAAATACCACGTTCCGACGTTCCAGATGATCGCCGCGATCAACAGCGCGAACACCATGGCGAAGCCGGCGCTGTTCCCGACCTGTAGGATCAATTCGACCGGCAACAGCGACACGATCCCGAAGGCGACCGCGCCAGAGGACGCGAGCACCCCGGTGAGATTGAACAGGCCGGACCACACCACGGCGATGTGTGCCGGCAGCGAGCGCGTGTAGATCACGGTCGCCACCGCGTTGGCGGTATCGTGGAAGCCATTGACGAACTCGAAGGCGAGCGCGATCAGTAGTGCGACGAACAACAGCGCGAAGGGCGCATAGCTGGTGACCCGCGCACCGGTCGCGTCGATATCCGCATAGATGCTGTAAGCCACGAACATGAGGCCGGCGGCGAGGATGCCCATCAGGATGATGAACGCCAGCGGATGCTGGCCGCGGTCGAGGTCTGGCCCCTTGCGCCTCGCAGGTTCGATCAAGCCCGGTAACGCGGACACCTCCGCCATAAATCCCTCCCCAGGAAAGCCGCCACCTTGCGTGCTCCATGTGACAGCTGGATGAAATCGGGGAGCGAGGAGTAATGGGTTGAAATAAGAGAATTTTGCAGAGCGGTGGGTGGAGTAGTCTGCTTCTTGTCTACCTACCGACCACGCCCTGTTCCGTATTCCGCAAGTCCGGTGCCGCCATGAACGACGATGCCAAGACCATCCACGGCCGCATCCACGGCAAGATGATCGATTCCTTCGATGAGGAGGTGCATGCGGCGAGCAGGATATCAGCCGCCTGTGCAAATCGCGAATTGCCGGCGTTTATTGTGCTGTGCGGGTTGGTGATGAGCGGAATAGCGAATCGGGAACAGTGATTGGCGAACAGAGGCAAGTTCGCACGGGGTTCCTGGTCGGCCCGCTCGACCCGCAATCTCTGCTCGCTATTCGCTATTCTCCGCCGCGTTTTCGCTGCTACTATAAGCTGTCATCGCTGATTACCTGCGTGTCGCCGGCCGGGTGGGGGCCGTCGATGTTGGGGGGCGTTCGATGAATCTGCCGGAACTCTGCGTTCGCCGTCCGGTCATGACGACGCTGTTGATGGCGGCGTTCATGATTTTCGGCTTTGTCGGTTATCGGCAATTGCCGATCAGCGCGCTGCCCAAGGTCGATTTTCCCACCATCGTGATCACGGCGAGCCTCGACGGCGCAAGCGCCGAAACCATGGCATCCTCGGTCGCGACCCCGATCGAGAAGCAGCTGTCCGCTATCGCGGGTGTCGCTTCGCTGAGCTCCACCAGCGTGCTCGGCGAGAGCGAGATCACGATTCAGTTTGACCTTGATCGCAACATCGACGGCGCCGCACTCGACGTGCAATCGGCCCTGAGCCAGGCACAGCGGCACTTGCCGGCCGAGATGGTCAATCCGCCGTCATTCCGCAAGGTGAACCCCTCCGAAGCGCCGATCATCAGCTTGTCGGTGAATTCGCCGACGCTGCCTCTGTTCGAGGTCGACGAATATGCCGAGACCAACATCGCGCAGCGCCTGTCGATGTTGCCCGGCGTCGCGCAGGTCTCGGTATTCGGCGGGCAGAAATACGCGGTCAGGGTCTAGGTCGATCCCGACGCCATGGCGGCGCACAACGTGGACTTGGGCATGGTGCAGACCGCGGTCGCGCACGCAACCTCCTCGACGCCGCTCGGACGGCTGATGGGGGCGCAAGCGGTGACGCTGAACATGGCGAACGGCCCGACCCATGCGGCCGACTACGCGCCCTTGATCGTCAGCGACCGCAACGGCACGCCGGTGCGCCTGCGCGACATCGCCAACGTGGTCGACTCGGTCGAGGATGACGAGGTGGCGGCCTGGTACAACGGAGCCCGCACCATCACGCTCAGCGTCTACCGCCAGCCCGGCGCCAACACAGTGGAGGTGGTCGACAGCATATTGAATCTCCTGCCGGTGCTGCGCGCCGCGATCCCGCCCTCGGTCAACATCGACGTGCTGCTCGACCGCTCGCAATCGGTGCGCGCCGCCGTCGCCGAGGTGCAGCAAACGCTCGTGGTCACGGCGGTGCTGGTGGTGCTGGTCATTTTCCTGTTCCTGCGCAAAGCCTCGGCGACGCTGATCCCGGCGCTGGCGCTGCCGCTGTCGGTTTTCGGTACCTTCGCGGCCATGCAGCTCTGCGGCTTCAGCCTCAACAACATCTCGCTGATGGCCTTGACGCTCTCGGTCGGCTTCGTGGTCGATGACGCCATCGTCATGCTGGAGAACATCGTCCGCCACGTCGAAGCCGGCGAGACACCGCTCGAGGCGGCGCTGCGCGGCGGACGCGAGATCGGCTTCACCATCTTGTCGATCACGCTGTCGCTGGTTGCGGTGTTCATTCCGGTCCTGTTCATGGGCGGGGTGGTGGGGCGGATGTTCCGCGAGTTCGCCGTCACCGTCACCATTGCGATCCTGGTCTCGGGCTTTGTGTCGCTGACGCTGACCCCGATGCTGTGCAGCCGCATGTTGCGCGCGGGGAGCGGCCAGCGTGAGAACGCATTCGGCCGCACGCTCGAGGGCGCCTTTAGGGTCTTGCTCGCCGGCTACCGCGGCAGCCTCCGCTTCGTGCTGCGGCATCGCTTTGCGACCCTGTTGGTCACGCTGGTGAGCTTTGCCGGCACCTTTTTGGCCTATCAGGTCATCTCCAAGGGCTTCTTCCCGTCGGAGGATACCGGGATGGTGGTGGCGCGCACCCAGGGGCGGCAAGGCATTTCCTTCGACGACATGGTGGCGCTGCAGCAGCGCGCCGTGCAGATCATCGCAGAGGATCCGGCGGTGCGGGTGGTCAATTCCATCGTCGGCGATGGCGCCGGGCCTCCGCTCATCAATTCCGGCAATATCACCTTCGGGTTGAAGCCGCTCTCGGAGCGGCCCGGTCTGTCGGTCGCCGACGTGATCAAGCGCCTGCGCGTCAAGCTCGCCCAGGTCCCCGGCATCCTGGTGTTCATGCAGCCGGTGCAGAGCCTCACGGTCGGCGCCAAGCTGAGCAAATCCGAGTTCCAGTACACGCTGCAGGCCGTCAATCTCCAGGAATTGTTCGGCTGGGCCGACAAGCTCGAGGCGAAGCTCAAGCGGACAGCGGGCCTTATCGATGTTGCGAGCGATGTGCAGATCGCCAGCCCGGAGGCAATGATCACGGTCGACCAGAGCGTGGCGTTGCGCATCGGCATCGACACCCAGCAGATCCGCGACACACTCTACAGTGCCTTCGGCACGCGCCAGGTCGCCGACATCTTTCGTCCATTCAACGATTACAAGGTTCTGCTCGAGGTCGCTCCGCAGTTCCGCGCGACACCGCGCGACTTGCAGCACCTGCAGCTGCGCGCCGCCAATGGTGCGTTGGTGCCGATGAGCGCATTTTCTTCCATAGCTTCCGGGGTAGGACCGCTCACCATCAATCACCAGGCGCAGCTCCCCGCCGCCACCATCTCGTTCAACCTTGCTCCCGGCACCTCGCTCGGCGATGCGGTCGATCGCATCGCTGCGCTGGAGCGGCAAGAAGGCCTGCCGCCGACGGTGTCGACGAGCTTCCAGGGTAACGCGCAGGAATTCCAGAAGTCGCTCGCCGGTCAGGGCACGCTGCTCCTGCTCACCGTGCTGGTGGTCTACATCATTCTCGGCATTCTCTACGAAAGCTTCATTCACCCGATCACGATTCTCTCCGGCTTGCCGTCCGCCGGCCTCGGCGCGTTGGTGGCGCTCATGCTGCTCGGCTACGATCTCACCATCATCGCGCTTATCGGCATCATCATGCTGATCGGGATCGTCAAGAAGAACGCGATCATGATGATCGATTTCGCCTTGCAGCAGAAGCACGCGGGCGTGAGCGATCCCGCGGAGGCGATCTATCAGGCGGCTCTGCTGCGCTTCCGCCCCATCATGATGACCACCATGGCTGCCATCATGGGCACGCTGCCGATCGCGCTCGGGACAGGCGCCGGCTCCGAGCTGCGCAGGCCGCTCGGCATTGCGGTTGTAGGTGGCCTCATCATCTCGCAGGCGCTGACCCTCTACATCACGCCCGTCATTTACATCTACTTTGAGAAGCTCTCCGGCCTGCGCCGCCGCCGTAGGGCCGATCTGGTGATGGATGAGACGCCGTTCCGCGAGGCGGCGGAATAGCATCCTCCATGCGCTCGTCCTTAGGAGCCAAGCGCAGCGCGGCGCCTCGAAGCACGGGCGATAGCCCTGGGTCACAGCGCGTCGAAGACGCGCGCAAACGCGCGCGCATGGTTCAAGATGCGCGCGCTAAACAGCCCGCGCTCCTCGCCATGAGAGCCGCGGGTGCTATTCCGGAATCCCATTCGCGACAAACAGCGCCCGGCCATCCGCCGAAGCCAGATACGCGAGGAACGCCTTGGCGGCATCTGGGCTCGGCGCGATCGCAACCACTGCGGCGCTGTAATTCGCGTAGTTCTGGATCTCCGCCGGCAGCGGACCGACCAGACGCAATCCCCGATCGCGATAGCCAAGGATGTCGGTGATGCCGCCGAAGCCGAATTCCTTGGCCTTGCCTTCCATGAGATGATGCATCACGGCGGTGCCGTCCCAGAGGCGGATCAGCTTGCCCTGGATCTGATCGAACACCCCGATCTTCCTCAGCATGCCGTCGATATAGGTGCCGCTCGAAGCCGTGTTGTACACCACAGCGTCGGCACCAAGGAGTGCAGCCTTAAGGGCTGCCGTCGTCGAGACATCCGGCTGCGGTGCATCTTGGCGTGCCACCACGCCGACACCGACCCTCCCGAGATGCATCTGAGCGTCGGCGAGGACCTTGCCGGCCTTGGTGAGCTCGGCAACGACTCCGGGCGAGGACACGATGATGTCGCCGGCTTCGCCGCCGGCGACGCGCTTGCCCAGGTCGACCGGCGGCTCATAGGTGAACTTGACCTCAGTGCCGGTCCGCTGACGGAAGACTTCGGCAGCGGCATTGAGTCCCGGCCGCATCCCGCCTGCGGCCAGGACCTTGAGCTCGGCCGCTGGCGCGGTGCCGGAAAACGCGATGAGGACGGTTAACGCGGCGGCGAAGCGAAGCTTGTTCATTCGGGACCTCTACGCTGTGCGATCGAGCATGCCCGGATCTTACAGTCCGCTAGGAGGTCTGTCCCATCCGACCGGCGCGGGCGGCTCGATCGCAGGCGAAAGCCAAGTTCCCCTTATATCGGGGTTTCGTTATAATTTGCGCCGGAGCCCCTTGGGCCAGCCGGCGACCGGGCCCCGCAGTCCTCGAGCGCGACGGACTTGCGGCAGACTTGAAGACTGACAGGAGCAATCATGCGTTCCACGAAAATCCGCTTGGCGGAAAAAACCTTCGCCTCCTTGGCTGTTACGGTCGGTCTCGCATCGACCGCAATCGGGGCGAGCATCACGGGCAGCGTGACCGGGCCCGACGGCAAGCCGTTCATGGGCGCTTTCGTGGTCGCCGAGAACGCACAGAACAAGATAACCTTCAACGTGCTTTCTGACGAGCAGGGCCATTATCACGTCAACAATCTGCCGGCGGCGACCTACACGCTGAAGATCACCGCCATCGGCTACAAGAGCGATCCGCGTCCCGACGTGCAGCTCGCCGCGGATGCCAAGGCAAGCTTCGACTTCGCGCTGCAGAAGACCCCGGTCCGCTGGGGCGACCTCAACACCTACCAGGGCCGGCAGCTGCTGCCGAAGACCGCCAACCACGATCTCTCCTACAAGGATCCGTTCTTCACCACCTGCCTGCAATCGTGCCATTCGTTTCAGACCCGCATGACGCCGACCGCTTTCGACGAGAACGGCTGGCGCGCGCGCGTGCAATATATGCGCGACAGCATGGGGGCGGGCGGCGGCCACATGACGGATCAGACGGTGGAGGATTTCACGGCCTTCCTGACGCAAGCCTTCGGGCCCGACTCCAAGAAGCCGAAGTCGCCGGAAGATATGCCGCAATACAAATCGTTGGTGCGGCCGTTCAGCCCGTCGGCCATGAACATCGCCTATGTGGAATACGACTTCCATGGCGACAACGGCCTCGGTCCGTGGAGCGCGGTCGAGGACAAGGACGGGATGATGTGGATCCCCTATTACGGGCGCGGCAACGAGGTGGTGCGACTCAATCCGAAGACCGCCGAGCTCACGCGCTTCCCGCTGCCTTTCTCGCGCACCGCCGGCGTCCACTCGGTCATTCCCTCGCCCGATGGCACCGTCTGGCTCACTGAAGCTTCGCTCGGCCGCATCGCGCAGCTCAACCCCGCCACCGGGCAATACACCGAGTATCAGAACACGCCGCTGCCGGACGGCAAGCGCACCGGCTCGCACACGATTCGGGTGGACGAGCACGGCATGGTGTGGGTGAGCGGCGGTCCGGCAATCTCGGAATTCGATCCGAAGACCGAGCAGTTCAAGCACTTCGATGTCGGTGGCACGTACGGGAATGTGCGCGGCCAGAACGGGGACGAATGGTTCACCTCATTCGTGGAGGACGGCCCGATCGCACGCGTCACGCAGGATGGCGTGCTCACCAAGTTCTATCCGCCCACCAAAGGCAAGCCGCAGCGCCTGCAGGTGGATTCCGACGGCATCGTCTGGTTCACCGAGCGTCGCGGCGGCAAGATCGGCCGGCTCGACCCCAAGACCGGCGAGATCAAGGAGTTCCAGCTGCCTGGTCCGGAGCCGAGCCCCTACGCGATCGGCATCGATCGCGACCACATGATCTGGTACTCCTCGCATGAGCAGGACACGCTCGGGCGCTTCGATCCCAAGACCGGCCAAGTGACGGAATATCCGTTCCCGCATTCGGAAATCGCGATGCGGGAGTTCTTCCTCGATTCACAGGGCCGCATGTGGTACGCGAGCTCGGTCAACAACAAGGTCGGGTACTTCTACTACAACAATTAAACTACACTTGGAGTCATGCCCGGCTTAATGCTGCTTAATGCCGGGCATCCACGTCTTGCTTTGAGCTGAAGCAGGGCGTGGATGGCCGGGACAAGCCAGGACAAGCCCGGCCATGACGTATGCGAGAGGCCTCACTGCGTCCGCTGCACATCCGGCAAGAGCGCCGGCTGCGGGCCGATCACCTTGGTGAGCGCGCGCCAGGCGCAGATCTCGTCGCTCCATTCCGGCGGCTTGGGCGCCGAGCCGCCGACCCCGATGGCGCCGATGAACTGGTTGCCGTTGATCACGATCGGCAGGCCGCCCGCATTGGCGAAATTGCCGAACGAATATTGGCGCAGCTCGGAGGAACGGCCTTGCAGCACGGCGTTCATGGTCGCCTTGCTGGGCTGGCGCGTGTTGAGCACGGTGCGCGCCTTCATCATCGCGGTGTCGATGTTGATCTTGTTCTGGCCGTCCATGCGGTACATGTAGACCGGCTCGCCGAACTGATCGATGATCGCGACGCTGACCTTCACGCCCTGCTTGGTGGCTTCGTCGATGCAGGCCTTGCTGATCGCTTCCGCGGTCGCAATGTTGATCTCGTTCTGCTCCAGGATGGTCTTGGTCGCATCGCCGCGAATGACGAACTGCGTCCCGTCCTCGGCGCGGCCTGGGCCGGCGCCCAGAAGCGCCGTGGCGGCCACCGCCGCCAGCAATCCAATCGGAATTTTTCCAAGTGTCATGGTTCATTTCCTCCGAACGCGATGCTCGGCTATCGGCATCGGCGACAATTTGCCTGATCGGGGAGACGGTTACAACGCTCTTTCCGACCGTCTTCGCGCGCGGCCGCAACTGGTGTAGCCTCGCCGCAATAAGCAAAAAGTCGGCACAAAGGGAGGATGTCGATGCTTCAGAGCAGATTCGGCGCCCTGGCACTGTGGGCGACATCATTGGCGGCGGTTTTGGGAGTGAGCGCGCTGGGCTTCGCCGCAACCGCAGCCCCGCCGGAAGATTGGTACGGCGGCAAGTACCCGGACTGGCGCGGACAGTGGAACCGCCAGCGCGTGCCGGGGATCCCCGGCCAGCCCTCGTTTGATCCCAACAAGCCGTGGGGCCTCGGTCAACAGGCGCCGCTCACACCCGAATATCAGGCGGTGCTCGAGGCCAACCTCAAGTCCCAGCGCGAAGGCGGGTTCTTCGACTGGCTCGGCTCCTCCTGCCGCGGCTTCGGCATGCCGCTCATCACTTACGCGTTCCAGCCGCTGGAATTCATCGTCACCCCGGAGACCACCTACATCCTGGTCGATTGGGTCGAGCACACCCGCCGCGTCTACACCGACGGACGCGACTTTCCGTTCGAGATCGAGCCGACGCTGGTCGGCTATTCGATCGGCAGGTGGCTTGATACGACCGGCACCGGCAAATACGACACGCTCGAGATCGAGACCCGCGGTCCGTTCAAGGGCCCGCGGCACTACGATGCGTCAGGGGTGCCGTTGCACCATGACAACATGTCGATCTTCAAGGAGCGCATCTACCTCGACAAGAACGATAAGACCATCATGCACAACGAGATCACCGTGGTTGATCATGCGCTGACGCGGCCTTGGACCGTCACCCGCGGCTATGTGCGCAACTCCGATCCGCGTCCAGATTGGCCGGAGTTCATTTGCGCGGAAGGCAACGGCCATGTGGCGATCGGCAAGGAGAACTACTTCATGAGCGCCGATGGTTTGCTGATGCCCTCACGCAAGGGCCAGAAGCCGCCGGACACCAGGTATTTCAAGTAGGGCCATCAGCAAACATCGTCCTCATCCTGAGGAGGCCAGCGCGCTTGCGCTGGCCGTCTCGAAGGATGGATGCAAGCTAGTAGCTTGTGGTCATGGTTCGAGACGTGCCGGCCAAACGGCCCGCACTCCTCACCATGAGGCCATAGATCCTTACTCGCAACTGAAATCCCCGCCGCTCGTCGGCTTGCATTGCGCCGGCCAGCCGCGCGCGGTCCAGTAGTCGACCAGGCCGAGGTCGCGCGCGAGCGTCTTGAAGCGCGCGGTCTTGCGCACCGCCGCATAGGTCGGATGCCAGAACCAGGTGGTCGAGATCGGCTGGAAGTAGTTGCCCTTGATCTCATCCTCGTAGAACTCGAGCACACGCTCCGGCGCTCCGACATGCACGTAGGCGAAACTCAGATTGCCGAGCCGCGGCAGCTCGGCAGGCGCCGCCGCTTTTGCGGGCGCGGAATCGAGTATCTTGGCCGCCGCCTCGGTCATGCCGGGCGGATAGTTCGCGGCGGGCATTTCGCGGATCGCGACCGCGGCGTCGTGGTAGCGGCCGGCTGAGGCCAGCACCAGCGCGAGCTCGAGCGTGCGTCCCGGTCGGAACGGCTCGAGCATTGCGATCGCCTTGTCGGTGTCGCCGTCGAGCCAAACAATCTCCGCGGTATCGGCCGTGTAGTTGATGATCGATTGCTCGATCGCCTGCAGGTGATCGCGCATGGCGAGCGATTCCTGGATGCGTCCCATCGCGGCCAGGAATTGACTCAAGCCATGCAGCCCGTCGGCCTGGTTGGGGTTGAGCGCGAGCGCCTCTTTGAAGGCATCCTCCGCCGCAAGCATCCGTCGCTGCACCAGGTTGGCATAGCCGAGCGCGACGAAGGCATCGGCGCTCTTGGGATCGAGTGCGGTCGCGTGCTTGGCGAGCGCCTCGCTGCGCGGGATCACGCGGTCGACAATTCTGTGCTCCTCCTCCGGCATGCCGCCGCGCAGCGACGGCGCAAACAGCGGGGTGAGCGCGTAGTCATAAGCCAGCAGCGCCGCCGCGGGCGCGAAATCCGGATCGCGCATCACCGATTGCTCGAGAAATACCGCGGCATCGCCGAGCGCCTTGCCGCCGCGCTCACGCGCAGCGACCTTGCCGCGCAGAAAATTCAAATAGGCGTCGAAATCGCGGGTGCGGCTGCGCACCAGCATCTCGCCGGGGCGCAAAGGAATTTTCAATGCGGCGGCAATCTTCTGTGCAATGTCCTCCTCGAGATCGAAAATGTTGGCGCGCTCGGCATCATATTCCTTCGACCAGAGCGCGGTGCCGTCGTTGGCCGCGACCAGGCGGACGTTCATGCGCACGCGCTCGGCCGAGAGATGCGCCGAGCCCTGTACCAGGTAGCCGGCGTTGAGCGCCGCGCCGATGGCGTTGATCTCGCGGACGGACGCCGGCAGCCGAAACACCGACGAGCGTGCCACCACGTCGAGCCCGTGCACGGAGGCAAGCGCCGAGGCGATTTCATCGGTCATACCGCTGGCGAAGAAATCCTGCGCCGCATCCCCGGAGCCGTTCGCCAGCGGCAGCACCGCGATGCTGGGCGCTTTCGCGGCAGAAATCTGCGCGCCTGCGGGTGCGAACCCAATGCTCAGCACGAGCACCGCAGCGCCCGCGCACCATCGTGTCAGTATTGCTGGTATTCTCGTCATCTTCCGCGCCCTGCTCCCGTGGGGATGCAAATTGTAGCATGGAGGACACGGCACGGCCCATCCCGCAATGCACACATCCCATGGACTCGGGCAGGGAGGCGAGCGGGCGGGAAAACCAATCTAAGTTGGCGCGACGACCGTACCACTGCGCGGGCGGAGCCCGTTAAACAGCGGTAACTATTCACCAAGGCAACCAATTACCGAAATGTATGCGCACGGAGATGCTCCGGTCAGGCTCGGGGCCGATATTCCTATGCGACGATGCGGATTGCTGCATCAACAAATCACAGAGGAGACGACCATGCGTGCCAACAAAACCTTGATCGCGCTTTCGGCGGCTGCGGCTCTCGGCGTTTGTGGTATCTCATCCGCGGCGCTTGCTAATGATTCCGGCGAGAACAACCAGGGCGGCTCCGTGATGCCGGGCAGCATGGTGGGCGTGAACCCGGTCTACCATCCGTATTGGTTCGGCTCGCCGGCAAGTGCCCGCAATGCCTACGGGTATGCGACCCCTGAGCACAAGATCCGCCGGACCGAGCCGCGCAACCGCTGAGACGGAGCTAATAAATCCGTCCAGAGCAAATCGGCTGACAGCTGAGCATTTCCTATCGGTGTGCCTTGCGCCGGACCCAGCGGAGCCGGCCGGCCAGCCGCTTGTTGAGTCATACCGCTGCCTTCGGACGCAGACGGCATCGACGCTGCAAACGTGCTGTGCGCTTCTGCGAAGCGGCGCAAGGCTCCACGTGGTCACTCGAGCACGCTCACCACATAGGCCTGCCCAAGCAAATAAGTAGAGATGCCAATACTCCGAGCGTGAAGCGCGGCCGCTGAAGTGCACGTAATTCCTGAATCCGCAGCAATTTGCCCGGGAAAAATTCATCGCCGCCTTACGGTAGCGCCGCGGCGGGCGCAAACTCCGCTCTGAGGAGGAACGGGATGGCAGGAGGGAAAGCGAGGCGCGTACGCGCGACGCCGCACGGCTAAGGCGCCTCAGTTGAGCTTCAGGCTCAGCGCGGTGCGCACCAGGTCGGTGGTCAGGTGACCTGTCGTGACGGTTTGGACGCCGCTGCCGGAGCCGACTTCGATCTCGGTCTCGGCACTGCTCCCGGCATCGGCGAAGTCGTAATGGAGGTACTCGACGCGCATCAGCCAGTCGCTGTCCCACAGCCTGGTCTCTGTGCCCGCGCCCGCGACCCAGCCGACCCTCCAGGTTGGCGACCAGCCGCCGTTCACGCCGTTGCCGGACAACGCATCCAGATCGAATTGATTCAAACGGGTCCAGGCAAGGCCGCCGGTGCCATAGAGAAGCACATTGGGCCAAGGCAGAAAGCCGATCCGGCTCCGGGCCGATCCGAGGAGATTGAACCTGTCGGTATGGGTGACGGTTTCATCTCCCAGGAGCGAGACATCGGTGGTCGCGCCGCGGATATCGGTGGTCGAGAGGTCGAATTCGAGGCCGGCAACGAGATCGCCCAACTGCCAGTTGGCGCCGGCCTGGAAACCCGCCAGATAGCCCCTCGAGGGAATGCTCGACTGGCCGATCGGATCGTTGGAAAAGGTGAATAAGCCACTTCCGGTAAGGACCGTGGTCTCTGTGACCGGGTCACGGCTCCAGCCGTAGCCGGCATGACCGCCCACATAGAAACCGCTCCAGCTCCGCGCGGGCGGCGCCTTGAGCCGCATGGCCTTGACCGGCATCGCTACTCGGGTCGACCCGGCGGTGCTCCGATCTTCCTCGAATTTGTAGCTGAGGCCGCCGCGCACTGCATCGATCGAGATGTCGCTCGAAGCGAGAGTGACGAAACCCGGAACCGTCGTATCGAAGCCGTTGCCGGAATCGCCGAAGTCATAGTGGAGATATTCGACGCGGGCGAGCCAGCTGCTACTGCCCAGCCGGAATTCACCGCCAGCGCCTGCTACCCAGCCGAGCCGCCAGCCGACATTCGTATTGGATGTTGTGAGGGTGGTAACGCCTCCAGCAATCTCGGTCTCGTCAGAGCTCTGGGTGAGATGCGTCCACGCCAGGCCGGCCGTGCCATAGAGCATTATGTCGGGCCGAACCAAATAACCTAGGCGAGCCCGGCCGGAAGCGAGCAGCTCGAAGCTATCCTGGCTGGTGATGGTGTCGGTTCCGGGCGGTCCGCCCGTCAGGGCGGCGGTGCTGGTGGAGGAACCCTTGACGCCAGTGCCGGAAAGATCGAGCTCCAGCCCGCCCACCCAAGTGCCCTTCTGCCAGTTGGCGCCGGCTTGAAATCCGCCAATGACACCGCGCGAATCGAAACCGCCGACCGTTACGTTCCCGCTGTCCCCCATGCCGGGTTCGTAGAACGGGTCGCGCCCCCAGCCGTAGCCGGCATGGCCGCCGACATAAAATCCACTCCAGCTCCAAAGGGCCGCCGGTGTCGCCTTGAAAGGCGTCGCTATCGCGCCGGCGCCTGAGCTCCCGAGCCCCCCGCCCAGGCCGAGCTTATAGTCGAGCCCGGCGCGCACGACATCGGCTGTCAGATTGCCGCTGCTGCTCGATTCGCCATTGCTCGCGGTGAAGGTGCTCGACTTGCCGAACTCATAGTGCAGGTATTCGAGCCGCGCCGACCAGTTGCTGTCCCAGAGGCGCGCCTCGGCGCCAGCGCCGACGACAGTGCCAAGTCGCCAAGTCGGAGTAGCGCTGTCCTCGGTGAGAATTGAAACGGGGGTGCCGAGAAATGTCGTGACCCCCGAGCTATCGAAAGATTGCACGAGCCGGCTCCAGGCCGGCCCCCCCCGTCACGTAGACGAGCAAGCCGGGCCAAGGCAGGTACCCGAGTCGTGCACGTGCTGAGCCGAGCCAGTCGAACCTGTCGGCGTAGCTCGCCGTCCAGTTGGTCACCGCCGGAGCGGGCGCTGAATCGGTCCCCGAAAAAGCCGATGAGCCCCTTATGCCAGCGGCCGAGAGGTCCATCTCCAGCCCACCTACCCACGCTCCCGTTTGCCAGTTCGCCCCCACCTGCAAGCCCCCGAGCCATCCGTGGGAGTCTTGGCCGGTGAGAGTCGGGCCGCTGGTCTCCTGGGTAAAGGGATCGCGGCCCCAGCCAAAGCCGCCGTGGACGCCAATATAGAAGCCGCTCCAGCTCCATATCGCGCCCGGCGCTGCCTCGCCCGCGGCTGCTGCCGGATTCGCTGCAACCAGCGCCACAAGCCCAACCGCTGTAAACCAGTTGCCCTTCACAGACCGCCCCCTGATGGCGCCGATTCAACCTACTAACATTATACCAATGAAGGCCGAGCCGGACTGTAACTGCCGGGTCACACTGTGCTGCAAAATCGTCGAGCGGCTCCGCGCTCGCAAATGATTCCGGCGAGAACACCAGGGAGGCTCCGTGATGCCGGGCAGCATGGTGGGCGTGAACCCGCTCTACCAACCGTATTGGTTCGGCTTGCCGGCAATGCCCGCAATGCCTACGGGTATGCGACCCCGGAGCACAAGATCCGCCGGACCGAGCCGCGCAACCGCTGAGACGGGGCGAATAATCCGTCGGAACAAATCGGCTGACAGCTGAGCATTTCCCATCGGTGTGCCTTGCGCCGGCCCCAGCGGCGGCCAGTCGCTTGTCGAGGGATACCGCCGCCTTCGGCCGGCCGACGACCAGGGCATCGACGCTGCAAACGTGTCCCGCGTTTGAAGCGGCGTAAGGGTCCTCGTGAGCTGCTCGAACACGATCACCGCATAACCTAACCCACCCCCAAGCAAATGAGCACCAATACTCCGAGTGCGAGGCCGGCCCGCAAAGATTCAAACAGTTCCTGAAATCGTGAAGCGGTCGCCGGAGGAAAATTCACCGCCGACCCCAAAATACCCCGGTCCACAACCCGCGCTAGTGTCGGTGGAAATGCCGCTAGTCCATCGACAGGCCGCTCGCCCGGGTCGCCACGCCCCATTTCGCGATCTCGTCCGGCAGGAAACGCGCCAGGTATTCGGGCGCGCGCTCGTCGGCAGCCACCATATTGATACCGAGCCCCTCGATGCGCGCGCGCACGGAAGGTGTGTCGAGAGCAGCATCGGCGGCGCTGTTCAGCCGCCGCACGATCGCCTCCGGGGTTCCGCGCGGAAAAAACAAGCCGGACCAGCCGGCGAGCGCAAGCCCGGCGACGCCTGCTTCCGTCGCGGTTGGCACTTCGGGCAGCGCGGCACTGCGGTGCGCGGCCAGCACCGCGATCGGCCTCACGGTGCCGGCGCGGATGAGCGCCGCGGCGGTCTCCACCGCATCGCAGACGTAGTCGATGCGTCCCGCCATCATGTCGGGAACTGCGATCGAGGTGCTGCGATAGGGCACGTGGGTGATGTCGAGGCCCATCGCTACGTCGAGAAGCACGCACTCCATGTGCGAGGTCGAGCCGGCGCCCGCTGAAGCAAACTGCATCTTGTCGTGGTTTGCTTTCGCGTAGGCGATGAACTCGCCCAGCGTCGTCACGGGCAGATCGTGGCGGGTGACGAGGACGAAGATGTTCTGCGCCACCAAGCCGACCGGAACAAAATCGTTCACGGAATCGTATGGCGGATGCTTGTAGAGCGTCTGGCTGATCGCCTGCGTGCCGGCATTGCCGAGCAGGAACTGATAACCATCGGGCGCTGCCTTCGCGACCCGCGCCGCGCCTGTGGTGCCGCCCGCGCCGGCCACGTTCTCGACGATCACCTGCTGGCCCAGCAACTCCGACAACCGCGGTGCCAGGATTCGCGCCAGAATGTCGACCGCGCCGCCGGCTCCGAACGGCACTACCATGGTGATGGGTCGGCTCGGCCAAACCTGGGCTGTCGAAGACTGGGCCATCACCGGGGCTGCAGAGAGGACGGCCGTCAGGCACACGAGCATGCCGAGGTGCTTGCGTAAGGGCTCGGTCATGGTTTCATCGTAACCCGCGCTGTTTAAGTGGCATTCCACTCCATTAGTCGCATGAGAGCAGATGGCTCTGGCCCGCACAATGCGCGCGACGGCACATAGCGGCACATGGCCAGATGGCGTCTTTGACCGCCTTGGCGGGCACTTTTCGCCCATATAGAGTCCCTCGTCTATTGGTACGCCGCCAACGAACGGGAGGATGACCCATGATCAAGGCCGCCAATCCAGTATTAGGACTTTCGCTTGCTTGTGCGTTTGCCTGCGCGGCTTCGACCGGCGCGAATGCGCAACTGCTCACGCACAAGGACATCTCCGTCGCGATGGCGATCGCCATGGCGAAGACCGCGATCGAGACCTGCAAGGGCCAGGGCTACAATGTGTCGGTGCATGTCGTCGACCGTGACGGCCAGGTGATCCTCGGCCTGCGCAACGATCTCGCGGGCCCTGCCACCATGGAGAACTCGTTGAAGAAGGCCTATACGGCGCGCACCTTCCGCCGCCCGTCCGGCGAGTTTGCCAAAGGCGTCCAGGGCAATCCGGTTGCCGGCGCGCTTATGCTGACCAACATCGTGGCGGCTCAGGGCGCGCTGCCGATCAAGGTCGGCGACGACGTCATCGGCGCCATCGGAGTCTCCGGAGCGCCGGGCGGCGACAAGGACGAAGCTTGCGCCAAGGCCGGGATCGATAAGGTCGCCGCGGACCTCAAGTGAGCCAAGCCCAATTCATCTTGATCCGCTGCCGCTGACGCGGCTTTCGTGAAAGGGAGAAATTCTGATGAACACGACGCATATTCTTGCTGCTGCTTCGCTCGCGCTTGCGGGCTTCGCCGGCTCCGCCAATGCCCAGCTCGCCGCCCACAAGGACCTGACGCTGCCGATAGCGCTTGAGATGGCCGAGACGGCGCACACGATGTGCACCGGCCAGGGCTACAATGTGTCCGTGCACGTGGTCGGACGCGATTCCGAGGTGCTGGTCGCCATGCGGGGTGACAACGCCAACCCACACACGATGGAAAACTCATTGCGCAAGGCGATCACCGCCCGCATGCAGCGCCGTCCGTCCGGAGAGTTCGCGGAAGCCGTCAAGAAAAACCCCACGGCGGGCGCGCTCCATCTCGGCAACATGATCCCGGCGCAAGGCGCGCTGCCGATCAAGGTCGGCGACGACGTGATCGGCGCGATCGGGGTCTCCGGCTCGCCCGGCGGCGACAAGGACGAAGCTTGCGCCAAAGCCGGCATCGAAAAGGTCGCCGATCAGCTGAAGTAAAGGCTCTATGGCTCTCGAGCTTGCGCGGCGCAGCAGGTGATGCTGCGCCGCTTTGCGATTGCGACGGGCTCGCGCAATGCCCTTTTGCCCTGTGCGGCAGTCGGTGTATTCTTAAAATCAAACGTTTCAAGAAACGACTTAGGGACGAAGCCCTTTCGCCTCCATGGGATGCTCGCTGGTGCGAGCCGGATGAGTGCCCTTGCGTGGCGGCTCAAGGAGGAAGGCATGTTGTTGCGAAGCACTGTCGGTGCGTTTGCGCTTGCGGCCGCACTGGCGACGATACTGGCAACGGCGATCGCGCCCGCGTGGGCTTTCGATGACGCCCAATATCCCAACCTCAAGGGCCAGTGGCTGCGGGCGCGTCCGCCCGCTGGCGTCACCGGGCAAGGTCCATTCGATCCGGACAAGTCCTGGGGCGTGGGACAGCAGGCGCCGCTGACACCCGAATACCAGAAGGTCTTCGCTGCAAGCCTCGCCGATCAGGCGGCCGGCGGACAGGGCGGTTGGACCGGCGGGCGCTGCCTCGCGGTCGGCATGCCGGCGATGATGACCCTGTTCCGCCCGATGGAAATGATTGTCCTGCCGGAGATCACCTATATCCGCATCGACCATATCCGCGACTCGCGTCGGCGCATCTACACCGACGGACGCGATTGGCCCAAGGACGTTCAGCCGAGCTACGACGGCTATTCGATCGGCAAATGGCTCGATACGACCGGCTCCGGCCGTTACGACACCCTCGAGGCGGAGACGCGCTTCTTCAAGGGGCCGCGCGCCTTCGAGCCGAGCGGCCTGCCACTTGCGGCGGACAACGAGACGATCGTCAAGGAGCGCTTCTACGTCGACAAATCGGATCCCGATCTCCTGCACAACGACCTGACCGTGATCGATCACGCGCTGACGCGGCCGTGGACGGTGGCAAAGAGATATCAGCGGCAAAAGGAGCAGTATCCGATCTGGCCGGAAGACATGTGCGTCGAAGGCTCCGGCCTCGTCTTCATCGGCAACGACATGTATTTCCAGAGCGCCGACGGTCAGCTGATGCCGTCGCGCAAGGATCAGCCGCCGCCCGACCTCACCTACTTCAAGCAAACGAAGAAACAATAGCCAGCACTTGTCCGGAAAAGGAGCACGCCATGTTCGGTCGAAGCTTGATCGGTGCCGGCCTTCTGACAGCCGCGCTCGTGCTGACGAGCGGCACTGTGCGCGCGTTCGATGAATCCAAATATCCGGATCTCAAAGGCCAGTGGGTGCGCGCGCGCGTGCCCGGCGTGGTCGGCCAGCCGTCCTACGATCCCAATCACAACCAGGGACGCCCGCAGCAACCGCCGCTCAAGCCGGAGTTCCAGAAGGTCTGGGAGGAGAGCCTGAAAGACCAGGAGCAGGGCGGGCAGGGCGGTGATCCGACCTACGGCTGCCTGTCGCCCGGCATGCCGCGCATCATGGTCCCGTATGGCGACATGGAGATCGTGGTCACGCCGGAGACGACCCACATCCTGCTCGAGCACATCCACGACTCGCGGCGGATCTTCACCGACGGGCGCAGCTGGCCGACCACCTATATCGATCCGACCTTCCAGGGCTATTCGATCGGCAAGTGGTACGACACTGATGGTGACGGCCGCTATGACACGCTCGAGGTGGAGACGCGCTATTTCAAAGGTCCGCGCGCGATGGACGCGACCGGCATTCCGCTCTCTCCCGACAATCAGAGCGTCTTCAGGGAGAAGATTCACTGGGACAAGAACAAGCCCGATCTCCTGACCGACGAGATCACCACCTATGACGATGCCTTCACGCATCCCTGGACGGTGCTGAAGAAATACGAGCGGCGAAAAGAGGCGCAGCCGGAATGGTTCGAGGAAGTCTGCACCGAAGGCAATCAGCACGTCGGCATCGGCAACGAGGTCTATTACCTGAGCGGCGACGGCCGCTTGATGCCGGCCAAGCCCGGCCAGGCGCCGCCTGACCTGAAGTACTTCAAGCAGGCGCAGCAATCGCAGAAGTGAAGCTGCGCGGCTCAGTACTCTCCGGTCATCCGCGCGAAAGCCCGAATCCAGTTGCTTAGACCCGCGAAGGCAATTCCTGTAGGGTGGGCTAGGCGCGCGCGTGGCGTTCAAACACGCGCGGGCTTGTGTGCGCCGTAGCCCACCGATTTGCTTGATGCTTGAGGTCGCGTGGCCTCGCTAATGTGCTCCTAGAAACACACCGAGTCCCTCGTAACGCTCAGCCCACCCTACAGCCCCGGGATTGGGCTCAGCTCCGTCTCACCTGCACCCCTGTAGCGTGCTCGCCTTGTTCTCCAGCGTGAAGCCCCCGAGCTTCTCGGCCGCGTATTGCGCATAAGAGGTGTCGGCGAGGCGCTCGGGCGGCAGTTCTGCGCCGCCGAACTTGTTCGCCCGATACCAGGCCTGCATGTCGAGCATGCTGTCGAGGTTGATGCGGCCGTTCGGGTCGCGCGCAGGCCAGGGATATTTGTACAGCATCTCCTCGCGGGTCTCGGTGCCGGTGCGGATCAGCCGCTGGATGAGCTCGGCTCGGTCGGCGCCGCCGTGATAGGCCTGGCAGTAGTCGCGCACGCCCGCCAGATAGGCGGTGAAATAGTTGCGCAGCAGATCGCGATTGGACTTCGCCCAGTCGGTGTTGATCATCACGACCGCGATGGTGAGCGGCCACGGCTTGATCACGTCGTCGGGCTCAGCGAGGCTCACCGCGAGGCCGCGCTCGACGAATTGCGAAGCGAATGGCGGGATGACGATCGCGGCATCGATCGCCTTGTTGGCGAACGCGATCGCCATCTGGGTGAACGGCAGCACCTTGACGTCGACATCGCCGATCTTGAGCCCGTCGGTCTCCAGCATCTTGCCGACCTCGTAGGTGGAGACAGAGCCCGGTCCATTGCTGGCGATGACCTTGCCTTTCAGATCCCTCAGTCGGGTGATCTGGCCCTTGAGGTCGGGACGGATCAGCAACTGATGTCCGAGCGGGCTCGAGACGCGGTCCATCACGATCGTGACGGGCAGGCCCTTCTCGAGTGCGTTGAAGTAACCGGCCGAGATGCCGCCCTCGACCACCTGCAGTTGATCTTGCGCAAGCAGCGCGATTGCATTGGCCGAGGTGTCGAGATCCTGTGTTTCGACCTTGATGCCGAATCGCTTGAAATAGCCGCGATCGATCGCCGTCAGCGTGGCCACCGAGGAGATCGACTTCACCATCCCGATCTTGACGGTGGCATCCGCCGCCGTGGCTGGAGCTGCGGTGATGATGGCGAAAAGAGCTATGAGCGCGCGCGCAAGCATGGTCTCATGCCTTTTTCCAGCTCTTCCCGCGAGCGGGGAGAGGAGATCGATCCGCCTCGCGGACGAACGTTCATGATATCGCCCTTATGAAGTAGCGGCCTTGGGCATCGCGTGCGATCTTGTCGCGCAGCTCTTCGAGCGTACGCACGATCTCGCGGCCGTCGCGGCTGCCGATCGCGCTCATCAGTTGAGCGAATGACTGCGGCCCCGCCGCGAGCGCTGCCTGGATTGAGGCGAAGCGTGGTCCGTCGAAGCGTGGCGGCGCCGGTACCCGGGTTTCGAGCCTTGCCTCGCGGCCAAACGGCCAGGTCAAGTCGAAGCCCGCCTTGGCACCGGTCTTTTGCCCATCGAGCGAGGGGTCGAGCGGCAGCGCCCGCATTCCGTCCATGACCACCAGGTCGCGGTCGGCCTGGAAGCGCGTCGCCAGCGCCCAATCCATCTGCTGGTCGGAGAAGATGTCGATGTCGGGATCGACCACAAAGACATTCTTGACGTTCGGCAGCGCTCCGAAACAAGCCGCAATGGCATTGCGTGCCTCGCCGGCGACGCGCTGGCGCAGCGCCACCCGCAGATTGAACATGCCGCCGCTCGAGGTCGTGGCGTAGACCGCAACCGGCTCGCGCACCGCGGTTTCCAGCGCCCGCCAGATCATCACCTCGGTGCGCACGCCGTTGAGTGGGGCCGTATCAGTTGCGCCAAGCGAGAAGCCGCCAATGGTCGATGTCTGGAACAGCGCATCACGCCGGTGCGTGATCGCGGTCAGGTGAAACACCGGATTCCGCTTCACGCTGCCGTAATAGCCGAGGAACTCGCCATAGGGGCCCTCCTGCTCGACATGGCCGCGCGCATCGAGATAGCCCTCGAGCACCCATTCGGCGTCCGCCGGCACGCGGATGTCGTTGGTGAGGCATTTCACGACCGCGAGCGGCGCGGCGCGCAGGCTTGCAATAAGCCCGAGCTCGTCCACGGGTAGCCGCATCACCGCGGCCACATGGTCGACCGGGTGCGCGCCGACCACGAAGCTGATCGGCAGCGGCTTCCCGACCGCAGCGCTCGCTTCGTAGATGGCGCGCAGATCGCTCGGCGAATTGAGATCGATGCCCGCCTCGCGGCGGCCGCGCAGCATCAGACGACGGATGCCCACATTGGTGAAGCCGCTTGCGTGGTCGATCACGAAATCCATGGCCGAAGAAATATAAGGCGCACCATCCTCGCCGTGCTGCAGATGCACCGGCAGGGCGGTGAGGTCTGCATCCGCGCCGGTTGCCACGATCTCCTGTGCGGGCGCCTGCCCGGACGGGATCTCGACGATATTGGGCTTGACGGCGAGGCGGCGACGGATCTCGGAAGTGAGCGCGTCCGGCTCGACCCCGAAGGCGAGGGCGATGCGGCGGCGGCTGCCAGTGACATTGCCGACCAGATGGTGTCGCTCCGGGCCTGCGGCCACAAACAGCACCGCTCTCGGATTGGCCTCGAGCGCCGCCGCCACATCGGCGAGATCGACCGGCTCGCTGCGCGTCTCGAGTTCTCCCTCGGGAAGGCTTTCCACGAAACGGCGCAGCCGGAACCGCTCGAAATCGGCTGCGTCCTGCTGCCGCGTCGCCGCGGTCTTCTCGATCAGTCCCATGAAGTTCCTCCACGCCCGCACTATAGCCAAAAGCGCGCGCGGTGGCGAAAGCCGCCTTGTCCTTATTCCGGCCATAGCGCGGCGAAGGCACGCGTAAACGCAACGGATGGGCCGGGACCGTCCAAACAAGGGCGCTTGGGTCAGGGACGATTCCGGGCCAAGCTCAGGATCACACGCGGAACAAGCGCGACTGCCGCATCTTTCACGCGGAACCGCCGCTCACGCGTTCCCGGCGCCGCTGCAGAAAGGCGCGCACCGCCGGATCGGATTCAAGCCCGATTGCGCGCTCATAGGCGTCTGCCGCCGCGTCGGTCTTGCCTGCCTCTGCGAGCAACCCGGCGCGCGCAGCCCAGTAGGGCTGATAATCGACGAGCCTCTGATCGTCTGAGATCGCGTCGAGCGCTTCCAGTCCGGCCGCGGCCCCGCGGGTCTCGCTGATGGCGATCGCCCGGTTGATCGCCACCACCGGAGAATCGATGAGCGCGGACAACGCATCATAGAGGCGCTCGATTGCCGCCCAGTCAGACTTTCCGGTGAGACGGCGCACCACATGTGCGGATTGCACCGCGGCTTCGAGCTGATAGCGGCCGGTCGCGCCGCTCTGGCTCGCGCGGAACAAGCAGGCTTCGGCCTCCTCGATCATCGCCGTGTTCCAAGCGCGCGGATCCTGTTCGGTGAGCGGCACGTATTCGCCGTCGGCATTGCGCCGCGCGCCGCGCCGGGCTTCGGCGTGCAGCATCAACGACAAGAGCCCGAGCGCCTCGGGCTCTTCCGGCATCAGCGAGACGACCAGGCGGCCGAGCCAGATCGCTTCGGTCGCGAGGTTGCGGCGGCGGACATCGGTACCGGCGGGATCGGACCAGCCCTCGGCGAAGGCCGCGTAGATGGCGCCCAGCACCGCGGCGAGCCGCTCGTGCAGATCGTCACGTTCCGGCACGCGAAACGGAATACCGGCTTGGCGGATCTTATTCTTGGCGCGCACCAGGCGCTGACTCATGGTGGCGGGCGATACCAGAAACGCGGAGGCGATCGTGGCGGCATCGAAGCCGAGCACGGTCTGCAGGATCATCGGGGCGCGGATCGGCGGGTCGATCGCCGGATGCGCGCAGGCAAACATCAGGTTGAGGCGCTGGTCGGGAATTTCGCTCGCGCTCTGCGCTGCAGCTTCGAGCTCTTCATGCATCAATTGCAAATGCGGCGCTGCATCCTCCTGCGTGCGCCGCTGCCGGCCCGCATCGATCATCCGCCGGCGTGCGACGGTCATGAGCCAAGCTTCAGGGCAGTCCGGGATTCCACTCGCCGGCCAACTCGTGAGCGCGGCCGCGAAGGCTTCCGACAACGCATCCTCGGCGCCGGCGACGTCACGCGTGCGCGCCGCCAGAAACGCGATCAGCTTGCCGTAGCTTGCGCGTGCCACCGCTTCGGCAGCGACGCGGGCGGGCTCATCGGTCTCCGACGACATGCTCATGCCGCGCTCGTTCTATCCTGGAGACCCGGTGGCCAGCCCCGCCTTCGCGGGGCCATGCTCTTTCCGGGACATGCGGTAGGCCTACATTTCCCAGATCGGCCGCACTTCCATGGTGCCGTGGCTTGCACCTGGGCAGCGGGCGGCCCACGACAGCGCCGCATCGAGATCGGGAACATCAATCATAAAGTAGCCGCCCAGCTGTTCCTTGGTTTCCGCATAAGGGCCTTCCAGCACCTCGGTCTTGCCATTGGCGACCCGGACCGTCGTCGCAGCCGATGTCGGCCGCAGGCGGTTGCTGCCGAGCAGGATGCCGGCCTTCTTCAGGGCTTCCGTATAGGCGCCATAGGCGGCGATCATCTTGGCGGCGGTCTCCTGGCTCGCCGACAGCATGTTGGCCTCGTTCCCATAGATCATCAGCAGGTATTTCATGATGGTCTCCTTGAGCTTCGCGGGCCGAGCGGTGTGCTCTGCCTATGCGGTGTCGATCGGTCCAGCCGGATTTCGACAAGCGCTGCGAGAACCTTTCGATGGCCGGCAAATCTTGGCCGTACGGCGATCTTTTCCCCTGCGCATCCGGGGATCAGCGCATTTTTTCGCGAACCGGGAAGGTCCGGAGCCCCGGATCACATCACGGATCAGATCGGGCACTTGCACCGCCTATTGCGGCTTGATCCCGTTCCGGCGCACGATCGCTTGCCATTTGGCCGCGTCGGCCTTGACCAGAGCGCGAATCTCGGCCGGCGTCATCTTGAGCTGATCGACAAAATTGGCATCGAGGCGCCGCTCTGCCTCCGCATCCTCGTGCACGGAGCGGGTATAGGAATTGAGCTGCGCGACGATCTTATCCGGCGTGCCGCGCGGCGCGAACAGAGAGAACCAGGTCGAGGTTTCGAAGCCGGGAAATCCGAGCTCCGCGAAGGTCGGCGTATCAGGCGCATAGGGCTCGCGCTTGGGTGTCGCCGCGGCGAGCACGCGCAGCGTGCCGGTCCGCACCATGTCGATGTGCGGGCCCATCGAGATGAAGGTCGCCTGCACCTCGCCGGATATGACCGCAGTCGTCGCCGGCGCGGTGCCCTTGAAAGGAACCACCACCAGGTGCAAGCCGGCGCGGCGGATGAATTCCTCCCCGGCGAGATCCGGCGTGGTGCCGGCGCCGGCGCCCGCATAGTTTACAGTTTCGGGGTGCGCTTTGGCATACGCGATGAAATCGGCCAGCGTCTTGCAGGGCAGGCTGCTATTGATCACCAGGAACAGTGGCACCGTGCCGACCGGCCCCACTGGCACCAGATCGGTCAGCGGATCGAACGGCATGTTGGAGAAGAGAAATGGATTGATGGCGATGTTGCCGGTATTGCCGAAGCCGAGCGTGTAGCCGTCGGGCGCCGCGCGCGCGACCGCTTCCATGGCGATATTGCCGCTGGCGCCCGGACGATTATCGATCACCACCGGGGCTCCCGTCCTCGCCGTGATATGCGCCCCGAGGACGCGGGCGATGAAGTCGGTAATGCCTCCCGGTGAGGTCGAGACGATGATCCGGATCGGCTTGGCCGGATAGGTCTGCACGCCCGCCCTGGCGGGGCCGAGCGCAACAAGTCCGAGGGTTAGGATGAGACGGAGGAGGGAACCCATTGCGGGCCTATTTTAGGATGCCTCGACCGGCTGCGAAACCCGTCCAAGACAGTGGATTTTTCGACGCGCAATGCAAACGGCCCCGGGCGCGGGCAGCGCCGGAAATCGCTTCCGGGCGGCGGCAAAAATGCTATTCATGCACATCAAGTGCAGCACTTTCGCATACGTGTCGGAGAGGTCAGGAATGCCCGAATGCTTTGTAGCCAAGGTCGCCGAGCTCAAGGACGGCGACCGGCGGATTGTGGTCGACGGCAAGAAGGAGATCGGCGTCTTCTACAAGGACGGCGCCTATTTTGCCTACAGCAATTACTGCGTCCATGCCGGCGGACCGGCCTGCGAGGGTATCCTCATCAACAAGGTCGTGGACGTGATCGGGCCCGACAAGACCTATCAGGGCCAGTCCTTCACCGATGAAGTGCACTTCGCCTGCCCATGGCACGGCTACGAATACGACATCAAGACCGGCGAATGCATCGCCGACCGCCGCCTCAAGCTGCGCAAATTCGAGGTCGTGCGGCGCGGCGAAGATATTTTTGTGGTGACGTAGGAGAAGGCGCATGGACACCATTCGCAGCGAGGTGCGCACCCCCGCCTTCGATCGCTACTCGACCACGGCCTCGCTCGCGCACGCGACCGAGCAGGCGCACGCGCGCAACTATCAGGATTTCCTCATTGTCGATGTCGATTCCCATCACTACGAGAACGAATCCTACCGGGAGGTATTTCAATACATCGATAATCCGGTGATCCGCCGCGAAGCCCTGATCCATATCGAGCGCGGCGGCCGCGCCTCGATGATGAACAACCAAGTCGGCTATCAGGACGGCGGCGGACGCATCACCCGTGCGGCCCTGCGCAAATTCGAGAAGCCGACGGGAGAGGCCCATCGCGACGTCTACATGACGCGCGACTGGATGGATGCGATGGGGGTCGACTATGCGTGCCTGTTCCCGACGCCGATGCTGTTTCTCGGCCTGCATCCGCAGCCCGAAATGGAGATGGCGCTGTGCCAAGCCTACAATCGCTGGCTCTGCGAGCGCATCCTCGCCGTCGAGCCGCGGCTCATCTCGATGCTTTATCTGCCGTTCAATGATCCGGATGCCGCCTATCGGACCGTCAAGGAATTCGGTGACCGCAAGGGCGTGGTGGGCTTCATGGTGACGTCGCCGCGCTACAAGCCGGTGCACGACAACGCCTATATGAGAACCTACGCGATGCTGGAGGAGATGGGGAAACCGATCTCATTTCATGCTGCCTACAGCTGGGACGATCGCGCGCTCGCCACCACCAACCGCTTCATCTCCGTGCACTCGCTCGGCTTCATGTGGTTCAACATGGTGCACATGACCAATTGGGTCATCAATGGTCTGCCCGAGCGCTTTCCCAAGCTGAAAGTGCTGTGGATCGAGAGCGGCCTCACCTGGGCCTATGCGCTGATGCAGCGGCTCGATCACTCCTACATGATGCGAATCTCGGATTGTCCCTCGCTCAAACGGCGGCCGAGCGAGTACATGCAGGAGATGTACTACTCCTCACAGCCCATGGAAGTGCCGCAGGATCTTTCGATCCTGGAAGCCACCTTCAAGATGATCAAGGCGGAGACACAGCTCGTCTGGTCGTCGGACTATCCGCATTGGGATTTCGATCTGCCCAGCATCATCTACGATCTGCCGTTCCTGAAGGAGAACGCCAAGCGCGCCATCCTGGGCGGCAATGCCGCCAGATTGTTCGGTCTCGATCCCAAGCCGGTGAAGAAGATTCCGTGAGCGCTGGAGGGTGCAGCTCGGTCGCCCCCGCGAAAGCGGGGACCCATACGTCAACGCGCCATCGATGGGCCGCGGCGTATGGGTCCCGACTCTTCGCTTCGCTTCGGCCGGGACGACGCCGAGACTGTTGCTCATGAGTAGAAAATAATCCACCAGAAGCAGGAGAATAAGCAATGCGTAGGTCGCCGTGGCCGCATCGATCGCGCTTTCCCCGACTGTTTCAAATCCTTCTCCTCACCTCCGCAACTCTCCTCGCCGCGCCGCTTGCCCATGCGCAGGAGCAGGGGCCGCTGGTGCTGGCAAAGTCGAGCTACTTCTTCGTCGGCGGCAAGATCGATCAAGCCGTCGAAGGCAGCCCGATGGTCGGGCAGATGTATGTGGAGTACATGATCCCGGAGCGCCTCACGCACCCCTACCCGGTGGTGATGGTGCACGGCGGCAATCAGACCGGCACCAACTTCACCGGCACGCCCGACGGCCGCGAGGGCTGGGCACAATATTTCGTGCGCCGCGGTTATGCGGTTTACGTGGTCGATCAGGTGGCCCGCGGGCGCTCCGCTTATTGGAGCGATGTCTATGGACGCTTGCCGCCTTCGCGGCTTGCCTTCGTGGAGCAGCGCTTTGTTGAACCGGAGGCCAAGCCCATGTGGCCGCAGGCGCATCTGCACACGCAGTTCCCCGGCAACGGCAAGCCCGGCGATGCGAGCTTCGACCAGTTCTACGCCTCGCAGTTTCCCTCGATACCGAGCTTTGCGCAGCAGCAAGAGCTCAACCGTGATGCGCTCGTAGCTTTGCTCGACAAGATCGGGCCGGCACTCCTCCTCACCCACTCGCAATCGGGTGCGTTCGGCTGGCCCGTCGCCGATGCAAGGCCCAATCTGGTCAAAGCGATCCTTGCGGTCGAGCCGAGCGGCCCCCCGGTGCACGATATCGAAAACCTCGGCCCGCCAGATTGGTTCAAGGATGCGGAGCGAACGAAAATCTCCGGCCTTGGCGATATTCCGATCACCTATGATCCGCCGCTTGGCGCAAGCGAGAATCTCGCCTTTGTCCGCGCTGATGCGCCCTCAAAGCCCGACCTGGTCCGCTGCTGGCGCCAGCAGGAGCCGGCCCGCAAGCTCGTCAACCTGACCAAGATTCCGGTGCTGGTCGTGACCAGCGAGGCGTCTTATCACGCGGCCTACGACGACTGCACTGCGGCGTATCTCGCGCAAGCAGGCGTGCCGGTAAAGCAGGTTCACCTCGCTGATCTCGGCATCCACGGCAACGGCCACATGATGATGATCGAGAAGAACAATCAGGCGATCGCCGCCGTGATTGCCGATTGGGTCGATCAGAACGTGGCGCCAGGGCCGTAACGGCCGGCCGCGCCGCGCAAGCTCGGACTTGTTAAAACTTGGGCGGTGGCACTTTGTTCCACCGCCCAATTGCATTTGTTCTTTAGAATTAATTTGCCGGGCTCAAACAATCAACAAATCGACATTTGGTCGAAACGGCAAACATTGCCGCGGTGCGATCGCTTCTGCGACCGCGCGTCGAATGCGCGCAAAGAAATACAGTTTCGTGTCGGGTTCGGAACTGAGCCAAGGTCACGCTGTTAAATTTTTGTAATTGCGCGCGCCGTGCGCGATTCGACTGGCAGAACGCAATCGAAACAGTGCGGAGTTGCAAGATGAACAAATCACGCGAACCTCGGTCAGCATTTCTTCGATCCGCGAGCAGATGCGCTTTGGCAATAGCCGTACTGACCGTCGCGGCGTCGACCGATTGGCCAATTACGGGGGGCATGGTCACGCCTGCTCTCGCGCAGGTCGTGGTCAGGACGGAATTCCGCGAAGCCCTGCAGCCCTACGGAAGCTGGCACCGCCATTCACATTGGGGCGATGTGTGGGTTCCGGCGGATCGCGGCCGTGACTGGCGGCCGTATACGGCCGGACGATGGAGCTACACCGATGATTGGGGCTGGTACTGGGTCTCCGACGATACGGAGGATGCCTGGGGATGGATTGTCTATCACTACGGACGCTGGGTTCTCGACCCGGATCTCGGCTGGATCTGGGTGCCGGGCGATGAATGGAGCCCAGGTTGGGTGCAGTGGCGTCGCGGCGGCGAATATATCGGTTGGGCGCCCCTGCCGCCGGACGAGGTTGTCGTCGAATATCGCGATGAGCCGGACGTTTGGATCTTCGTGCGCGGCCGCGATTTCATTGCATCGGATATCGACAGCGTCATCCTGCCGGAGCGCCAGTATTCGGCCTATATCTCCGACACCGTCGTGGAGAACAGGACGGTCGAGTTCCGCGATCAGCGCTTCGCCGTCAATCCCGGAATTGCGCCGGGGGTGATCGCGGCCGAGGTGGGGCATCCGATCCGCTCGTTCGATATCCGCCCGCATGTGCTTGCCGGCACCGCGCGGATCAACGGCGCCATTGAGGTGCGCGGCGACGAGCTTGCGCGCCTGCGCAACAATCGCGAGGCTTTCCGCGCTACGGTGCGCGAATCCCAACGCCAGTTCCAGCCGGTGCAACAGGTTCCACGTCCGCAGGCTCTGGGGGCGAACGAACGCGGCCGGCTTGGCAACAGCCAGCTCCGTGCGGTGCCGCGCGGCTTCGCCAACGCTCCTTCCGCGCCGGAGCGCAACGGGCCGGGGACCCAGGGCCGCGCGCAAGAGCGGACCCAACAAGAGCGGACCCAACAAGAACACACCCAACAACCGGAACGGGCTCCGCAAGAGCGGAATCAACAAGGACGAAACCAGCAAGAGCGCAATCCGCAGCTACCTCCGGCGATGCAAGGCCTGGGCGCGCCGAACCAGCGCGGGCCTGAGCGGCAAGGACGCGGGGTGGGCGCGAACCCGCCGAACGTCCAGCAACCGCAGCGCGGCGAGCAGCAGGGTCGCCAGACCCCGCCACGGGGCGGGCCGTCAGGCGAACGCACGCAGGGACTTGCGCCTGAAGAGCGGCGCCCAGCACAACAGGGTGGGCCTGCCCAAGGCAGGGACCTTGGTTTCCAGCGCGGCCCTCAGCCCGGCAGCCAGCCGGAAAATTCCCGAGACTTGGGTGCGCGCGAGAATCGACAGCCGCCCGGGCGGCCGCCGGAAATGAACCGACCGAGCACCCAGGGCATGGCCCCGCGCGGCGGTGAAGAGCGTCAATTCAACCGACCGCCGGAGATGAACCGGCCGACCACGCAGGGCATGGCCCCGCGCGGTGGTGAAGAGCGCCAATTCACCCGGCCGCCGGAAATGAACCGGCCGAGCACGCAAGGCATGGCGCCGCGCGAGGAGCGCCAGCCCGCGCCGCAGCCGCAGCGACCGGCGCCACGACCGAACGTCGGCGGCACCGAAGGCTTCGCGGGTGGCGGGGGTCAGCGCCCGATGGCGCAGCCGCAAATGCGCCCGTCGCAGCCGCAAATGCAGCCGCAGGGGGGGCCCGGCGGTGGCGGGCGGGGCCGCCGTCCCGGCGAATGACGGATGGAGATCGATAGCGGCCTTCCGGCCTACAAAAAAGCTCATCCCCGCCGCGGCGGGGATGAGCAATCATTGCGGTTTGATCCATTGCGTCGATCAGGCGACTAATCGTCGTCGTCGTCGTCCGTCGATTGTTCCTCTTCCTTGGGCTGCACCGCATCACCCTCATTGATCTGATAGTTGCCGGTGAGGATGATCGAATCCTGCGAGTTGATCTCGCCCTCGACGATGCTGTTCTTGCCGACTTGGCCGATGATGTTCACCGGCACTTGCTTCGCTTTCCCATTGTCGATCTGCCACACGAAGTGGCTCTTGTTCAGGTTGGTGCCGATGGAATCGGTTGGCACCACCCAGCCCTGGTACTTCCCGACCTCGATCCCGGCGTGAAAATTCTCACCGGCGAGCGCCGTGCCAACCGGCACATCGATCAGCACCGGCACCTGCCGGGTCGCCATGTTGATCGCTTTGCCGATGCGCTTGACCTTGCCGTCCGCGGGCTTGCGGTCCGGCGACAGCGAAGCGAGGTGCACCGGAAGATCGGGCTTCACCTTGTCGAGATCGGCGAGATTGACGCCGACACTGAGAATGACCTGATCGGTGCGGGACAGCTTCATCAGCTCGGAACCGGCCGATACGCGGTCACCCTTCGACACCGCGATCTCGGTCACCACGCCGTCGAAAGGCGCGGTGAGAATTTCGCTCGGCTTGACCGAGCCGATCTTCTCGTACATGTCGATCTGCATCTGCGCATCAGACACCGCCTTCTCGGCGTTCTCCAGATCGTCCTTGGTAATCAGCTGCTGCTTGAAGAGTTGTTGCTGCCGGGCGAGCGAGTGCTCCGCCAGGGATTTGGTCGTCTTGGCCTGCTCGTAGTTGAGCACCGCTGTTGGCGAGGCGCCGAAGTCGAGCAACGGGTCGCCCATCTTGACCTGGTCGCCGACCTCGACGAACACATCGGTCACCTGGCCGTCGCGCTGAAAGCTCTCCGTCACGGTGGCAGCGGACGTGGGCGTCGCGGTGCCGTATGCGTTGACCAGCTCGGGGATCGATCCGCGCTTGGGGTCCATCACCGCGACCTGCAGGGCTTTGGCGTCGCTTTTCGCTTCCTGCGCAACCGCCGGAGAGGAGCCGCGTGGTCCGAACAAAGACCCGGCTCCGCCATTTAGCGCGAGCGCGATCAAGCCGATGCCGACCAAACCTACGCCGAAAGTTATTACCGGCCGTCGCCGGTAGAAAGCTTGTTCACCCCAGAGCGCACCCATCCTTGAGCCTCGATTTTTTAGACCCGTTGTTCAAAAGAGCCGACGTTTCCCGAAGACAAGGGTCCGAAGTCCGATAGCGGCCTCTGGACCGACACAATAAGCTATCAAAACCGCGGATTTTCTCAACTAGCGCTGCAGCCCTTAAAGCGCATTTCCCGGACTATACAAAATTGTAAAGTGCCGGCCCGACGGCGGCCGGGTCATCCCGCCAAATGCCCCTTTTTTGCGGTGCAGCGGAGAGTTGAGCAGCCCCTGCAAGCAGGCCGCAGCGCCGGCAGAGCTACCGCTTCGTCGGCTGGCCGATCGGCTTGATCGCGCCAGCGTCCAGGATCGCCTTCGACGGGTCGACCAGGCCAGAGCCGAAATCGTCGTCGCGCTCCTTCGCCCCGGGGTGCTTGGCGCTGGTGGTCAAGATTTTGCGGATATCCTCGGGCGTGAGGTTCGGGTTGCGCTGGAGCAGCAGCGCGGCGACGCCGGCTACTTCGGCGGAGGAGACCGAAGTGCCGGTGGTCAGCTGGTAGGTGTTGTCGGGTGCCGGGACCAGGATGTCGACGCCGGGTGCCGCGACCGCGATATACTTGCCGCGGTTGGCGCCGGCGAAAATCCTGTCGTCCACGTCGGTTGCCGTCACCGCAATCACGTCAGGATCAGCCCCCGGATAGAGCGGCGGCGACTTCGGTCCCCCATTGCCGGCCGCCGCGACCAGCACGATGCCCTTGTCGTGCGCGGCCTTGAGCGAACGCTCCATTGAGGGATCGCGCGGACCCGCGAAGCTCATGTTGATGACGCGCACGCCTTTGCCAATCGCCCAGTCGATGCCCTTGAGGATGTTGAAGGTGGTCGAGTCGGCGCTCGCGGCGTTGCTTGAGAAGGCATGGATCGCGTAGATGCGGGCGTCCGGCGCGATGCCCATCAGCCGCCGGTGCGCGGCGATCGCGCCGGCCATGCCGGTGCCGTGCGGGTGCGGCTTCTCGTCGACGCCGACCGCGTTGTATTGATCGGCGAACACGCCGTCGAGATCGGGGTGATGGGTGTCGATCTGCGAATCGATGATCGCGATCGAGACGTTGTCGCCCTTGATCTGCTTGTGAATGTCGATCACGCCGAGCTTGCTCAGCGCATACTGGGCTTCGTCCCCTTCCTGCGTGCGGCCGGCGAGGTCGGGGTTCGGTGTGGTTTCCTGGCCGCCCTTGTCCTGCATCGTCCGGTAGATGAAGTTCGCCTGCGCCACCGCGACGATGCGGTAGCGGGCCAGCGCCCGGATCACATCGGCCACGCTGCGCCCGTTGTTGATGTGCAGGCGCAGGAGCTTCATGTTGGAAACCATGAGGCACTGCTGGTCGAGCACCGTGAGCTGCAAGGCGCGCGTGGCTTGGTCGAGCGCTGATTGCGGCGCATCGCAATCGACCATCATCAGCGCTTCATTCATGACATAGCGGGTCTCGCCGGGCGGTGGCACTGCGATGAGCCGCGGCAGGCCGCCGAATTGCGGGCCGGGCCCCGGAGGCGGCGGCGGAGGCGGCAGCACATTCACGGGCGGCGGCAGCGACACCAGGACGAGGCTGTTGGTGAGATTGTCGATGATCTGCTGTTGCGGCGGCGGATTCGGGCTGCCGGGGCCAAGGTCGACCGTCGGGATGTTCGACGTCTGCCACGGGAAATAGGGAAAGCTCGGGTCGGGCAGGATGGTCCAGACCGTGTTGCTGAAGCCTGCGGGCAGACCTGAGGCGAGCTGTTGGCTGGTCATTCCGGTGCCGCCGCCCGGGCTGGAATTTTGTCCCGAGATCTGTGTGTTCCAGTAGGAATTGGTGACGGTGCCGGTCGAATCGTTGAATTGATTCACCGCCACCAGCCCGCCAAGCGTGCTGCCAGCGCCGCCACTGACGGGGCCGACCGAATAGCTCGTTTGAATCGAATAGCCGTTCATGGCGACCAGGCCGGCGACCGCGCTGTTCGCCCCGCCGCTTGCCGCACCGGTGGCGTAGGCGTCCTTGATTCCGAAGCCCTCCTCATCGGACGAATTCACTGCCACCAAGCCCGCGACAGAGCTGCCATCGCCGCCTTTGGCGGCACCGGTCGCGAAAACTTGTTGCAACGAGCCGAGGTTCTCGGCCCCAAGCCCGCCGACCCACGATTCTGCGCCTCCGATGACCGGGCCGGTCGCGAAGGACTGGAAGGCCGATCCTTGGTTGACTGAGAACAGGCCGCCCGCCATGTTCATTTGCTCAGGGTTCGTCGTATCCCCCACAGTCACGGCGACGTTGGCACTCGATCGGGTGATGCTGCCGTTGAAACCATTCTTTCCGACCAGGCCGCCGGCCCCAATTCCGACGTGTGCCCCTCCATTGATCGTCCCGCTCAGCACGTTGACATTGCTGATCGTTCCATCATTCGTGCCGGCCACGGAGCCGATGATCTGATTGTCCAGTTGGGTCGTCAGGGTGACGTTGGCCAGGTTCAGATTGCGGACAACGCCGCTCGTGCCGATGAACGGAAACAAGCCGGTCGAATCGAACGCGTGCAGATTGGCGGAGAGGGTGAGTTTGCTGATCGTGTAGTTGGTCCCGAGTCCGCCGTTGCCGTCAAAGAGGCCGTTGAACGTTACGTCACCCATGCCGGTGAAGCCGGTTGCGTCGATATTCTTGCCCAGCGCAAAATTGCCCGTGATGACGCCGTCGATGGCGCTTTGCCCAATTTCCGTCAAGTCGGCGGCGCTGTTGACCAGCATGTAATAGGTCTTGTTCGATCCGGTCACGTATCGGTCGAAATATGAATCCAATGGATTCTGGTATTTGCCGCAATTGACCTCGCAATCGATTCGCGCGGTTGGATTATAGTAGATCGACACCGTGCCGGTGCCGCCGGAAAAATCGACCCCTCCGAAGTAGAAATTCACTGTGCCGATCCCGCGGCCGGTATTGTCCGCCCGCAAGATCAAGTTGCCGGCACCAGTGCTTGTTATCGTGGCGGCAAGCGGATCCGGGACGCCGAAATTGATGTCGTGATAGGCCGACAGCGTCAGCGTATTGGGGCTCGACCAGCTGATATTGCCCTCGACCCAGATGTCGCCCTGAGGCGCGCTCTCAGTGGGCGTGTTGGTGTTGCCGGTAGTGCCAGCGGGTCCGCTCGGTGCTCCGCTCGCGAAGGTCGTCAGCGTCACGTTGCTGGTCGCGAGATCGGTCGAGATGGTCGCTGCGGCGGTCGAATCGATGACCAGATCGGTCGGATCAACCAGCCAGGTCCCGGTGGCACCGTTAAGAGCCATCGTATTCACCTGCGCGCCGGCGAAATTCACCGCGCCATGACTGGATGTCTCGACGAAGCCACCGTCCCCGCCGAGCGCTCCTCCCTGTGCCAGGATCGTGCCCGCGAACGTAGTTTGTTGGTTGGACCACAGCACCACCTTGCCGCC